>Ga0209211_10000702_pt1 | contig 67083 bp, 64 predicted proteins | sample RifGroA2_FD_183992 | JGI IMG/M metagenome (GOLD analysis project Ga0209211, IMG submission 183992) | Groundwater microbial communities from Rifle, Colorado, USA - Groundwater A2 (SPAdes) (version 2) | ecosystem: Environmental > Aquatic > Deep subsurface > Groundwater | place: Rifle, Colorado... | reverse complement strand
AGCTTTCTTCTGGAGTCGCTCCAACGCCAGATCATTTTATCAATATAATTTTTGTCCCGTATTTGCCGCTCTAAATCCAGTCTCGCCAATCTCTCTTCAACCTCGCGATTAAAATAACCGCGGTGCATTTGGCCTTGATACTCAATAATGACATTTTTAAGCCCCCACGACCGTGAAACGGAAATAAAAGCACCCATTACGTAGAAAGGATACGCCGCTCCTCCCTGGCGATACCAATTCGTCTCTTTTATGTGCTTCTCCAAAGCCGCTAAACTGACCATAATTTAACAAAAATAACTTTTGCTATCATACCACGATTGCCATTAAAATCAAGGAAAACACCCAGTGGGGCCTTCTCATTTTTAAACACAAAAGCCCTTTGTTAAAGGGCTTTGCTTTGAAAATTTTATGCTCGTTCCAACTGTTTAATTCTCTTTTCCAATTTTTCCACTCTTTCTCTCAACCCTAACACATCCACCGACAAAGCATCGGAATCTTCAGTCACCCGTTTTTCCAACCGCGCCAACTGACTTTTAATATCATCCAGCTCGTTTCTAATCGCCGCCAACTCGGTGTCAACTAAAATATCGTCTACTTTTTGTTCCAATGCGGTTATTTTATTTTTCCCTTTTGGCATATTTTTGTTTAGACTATCTTTATTATCCTATTTTCCTTCCTGACTGTCAAGCCAAATTAAATTTTCCTCACAACCCCCTTTTCGGCGTCTACTTCCACCATATCGCCGTCTTTAAAAATTTTCGTAGCGATTTTTGTGCCAACAATACAAGGTTTTTTCATTTCGCGGGCCACGATCGCGGCGTGGCACATCATCCCGCCTTCATTGGTAACAAAAGCGGCGGCGCGTTGCATGGCGGGAAGATAATTGGGATGAGTGGTATTCGCCACCAGTACCAACCCATCCTCCATTTTTTTAATATCATGGAAACTGTTAAGCACGAGCACCGCTCCAGTAATTTTACCAGTTTGAGCAACTAGGCCAGTCACTGTGCCGGCTGTTTGTGATTGGCCTTCGAGAGCTTGCACAATCTTGACCTGACGAACAGAAATTTTTTCATGCGCAATAATCTGCAACTTTTTACCTTGTGTGGCTAAGACGTAGGGTTGTATCTTGCGGATCGCAATAGATTCTACCGGCAAGGCGTCATTTGTCAGGCAGGCCTTAATCTCATCAAGGGTGAGGTAGCCAAAATCAAATGGCGCACAATCAAACTTCTTTGCTAGTGCTTCCCAGAGAAAAGTCCAAGCAAAAGCGTGGTAGCGACGCAGGTCGTCGCGCCAATCTTTAAAAAAAATTATATAGGGAGCTAATTTAAGAAAATCAGCTTCAAATTTGTTCGGATGTAAAATTTTTACAAGCTGGCCAAATGAATATGACCTTGTTTCTTCTTGGAGCATTTTTGGTGCCATATTTTTTACCCACGCTTCATCAATTGGCCGATACCATATTACTGACCAACTGCGCAAAAATTGATAACGCCCCGCGAGCGTGGCAACGGAAACGCCTTTTTGTAGGTCATCTTGAATTTTAATAATGGCTGTTTTTTTCCACGGATGATACACCGAATGTAAAATCTTTTCTCGCTCGTTGGCGGACAAACTAGCTTTGTCTAAAAGCCGAGTAAGGATCGTGTTGCAGTCACCCTGCCAAGCTTCAATGCTCAAATAAGAAAGGATATTGTATATTTTTGTAATATTCAAAAATTCTTTCCGAAATTCTTGAAATGCTTTAACACGCTCTGCTTTTGTTCCACCGTGTTCTAGAATACTCGAAAAACGACTGCTCTCCCGTTGAATACGCTTCTTTAAGACCTGCCCCTCGCGATAATAACGGATGATCTGAGCCGGCGAATTAAAATATTTTTTGTACAAAGAGCGGCCAAGCGCCTGGCTATCAACACCAATATAGTGAGAAAATTTTTTCCCTTGAAAATAGGTAAAGAAGAGTTCTTGTTTTGTCCGGGTAAATTTCCGAACTGAATCAATAAAATAAATATCCGCCCCTGACATAGTGGTGGCGTCCACTCCTTCACGAGATAATAGCTTTGACCATTGTGGTGTCATAGTTTACGGACTATTCCTTTGTTAGCATCCACCTCCACCATGTCGCCGTCTTTAAAAATTTTGGTTGCAATCTTTGTCCCAATCACACAGGGTTTTTTGAGCTCGCGTGAAAGTATGGCGGCGTGGCAAGTAATACCACCTTCGTCGGTGACAAAAGCGGCCGCGCGACGCATGGCCGAGAGATACGCCGGGACGGTCATATTTGTAATTAAAATATCGCCGGTTTTCAGCTTGTTAATATCTTGCGGCGTTAAAACAACTTTTACCACCCCTTGCGCATATCCTTTGTAAGCGGACACACCGTGCGCGATATCTTCTGTCGCCGTAATTTTTTGTTGGATGATAGAATCGGTCACGATAATTTCATCGTAGTATTTCAAAATTGCGTAGGCGTGTGGGAGCGGCCTCACAATACCACGCAAAAGATCTTCCGGAATACAATCTTTAACTGACGGCACCCCAAAGACTTTGGCGGCCCGATCAAAAATCGGCTGAGCGAGATGATACAACTCCCACAACACATCGGTGCGAAGTGTGCGTAAGTAGACAAGCTCTTGAACCTCGCGAACTAATCGTTGGAGAGGTGCGGGAATGTCGGAAATGCGCCTGGCTTCGGGTGATTTACGGATAGTTTCTTTCTGAAGAGCTCGGATTTCTTCCCTGGTGTAGCCTGGGCGAAAACCACCGCGCGCTTTAATCCACGAATATTTCTCGTGGAGCGTTTTTACATCCACCCCGGCGCGCATATCATCCTCCATTAGAGCCAGCGAATTCTTTTTTGAGGGAAAACTAATATCGCCAACAAACGTTTCCAGTTTTTCTTCGGGTACGTAAGATCGGCATGCTTCCCGAATAATGCCGTGGTAATAGGCTTCGGAGCCGTGGGCCACCCACGCGTAGACATTAACCGGACGAATGACTTCAATAACTTTTCTATAATCTTCGCGCGGATCTCTGGGCGCGCTGAGAAGACGCTGGATAGTTGCCCGGCCATTTACCAAGAGATCCTCACATTGCCGAGTGAGAGTAATAATATCTTTTTGTTGCAAATACTGCTCGGCTTCTTTGGCGCCCAAATGAAACATTTCCGATGTACTGTACCAATCGTCGGTGTCATAGAGAGCGGTGGGGAATTCTCCGTCAATGCCCTGGGTTTTATACACTGACCGCAACGCCCCTACCATCAAGAGATAGGTAACGAGTGGATCAAAACGCCGGTGGAGCCACGGTTCCCAGGGCATCCGCGCAAATTTTTTGATAATTTTATCTTTGGTCATATTTTTCTAATATACTGCGTATATTTTCTGGTTCTCTAATCTTACTCTTTACCGTGGTTTTTTTCAATTTTGAACAAACAGCAAAGGGCGCCCCCCGTGGCTATCGCTCGGGGCGCCCTCTCTGCCATCACACTGAAAGGTGTGTTTTTTATTCTTCAAGTTTTATCACTTTGCCGGGCTGAAGAATTTTTGTTGAAGCGGTCGGTTTTTGTTGAGCGGACGAAGAAGGGACTACTTCGGCAACCACCCCTCGCCCCTCCTTGGGAAGGAGGGGATTTTTACTCGCTGGTGGCGGTGGAACAAACTCTCTGACCGGAGCTGGTGGCGCGACTGGAGGCATATTCGCCGGTAGCAGCCCAAGATCCATGGCCGATGGGCCGTTGTCTGGTTTTGATTCTCGTAAAGCGGGTGGCTCCACAATAAAAGGGGCGGGCGGGCGAAAAATATTTTGCGGTTGCGGCTCCGGCGCTGACGCGCGTGGCGACGGCGGTGGATTATTTCCGCCGACTGCTTGGGCCAAAGAAATACCTTTTTGACTAACATCAACAAGCTGAACATTTCCACCAGTGGCTCCGGGAGGGAGGTTGTAATTGCCGCCTGAAGCGGATCCGCCTCGGGCGGACCTTTTCTTCTTTCTATTGCGGCCTGAACCTGGTTCGCGAGGAGCGCCACCGACATTTGACCATCCCTCACTACGCTTCGGCGAGGTAAGTGGAGCCGGTTGATTTTGTGGCGGTCTGGGCGCGGTAGATGAAGGAGACGACGCCCGCGGAGCGCTTGGTGGCGGAGATTTAACAACCGGAGGGTTGGCGGGTTTTGGCGGCGCTGATTTCAATACTGGCGTTAGGGCGGGAGCGGATGCCTCTTTTTTAAACATCGCTTCTTCCTCGCCTATCTCCAAGCCCCCCGCCTCATCGGCGCCCATGGGGATCATGCCGCTCCAGCGCATAATTTTGTCTTCAATTTTTTCTTTGGGTATGGCGTAACGTTCGCGGGAAACTCGCACAACCTTCTCGGCACTGTCGGTGGACGAGCCAACGGGCGGCAGGGTCTGGGCGCTAAAGGGGCGCGAGGCCACGCCGTCAATCATGAGTTTTAAATAGATCTGATATTTAGGCAGGTTGACCAAATCTTCTTCTATAAAGGTGGGGGTAAACTCTTTGGCCAAAATCTCGGCGTCGCTGGAGCCGACGCGATAGGTGACCATGGTACCGACGTTACCAATGACGGCCGCGAGCACCATTTCATCCAGTTGTTCCATATATTGGTGCGCCATGGTGAGATCCAGGCGGTACTTACGCGCCTCGGACAAAATGTTGGCAAAACTTTCCGTGGCAAAGTTTTGAAACTCATCAACGTACAAAAAGAAATCTTTGCGAGTATTTTCGGGCATATCCACGCGCTCCATGGCGGCGAGCTGAATTTTGGTGATAAGCATACCGCCGAGCAGGCGCGAGTTGTCTTCACCGATGCGGCCCTTGGACAGGTTCATGATAAAAATTTTCTGATTGTCCATGATCTCGCGGATATCAATGCGCGATTTGACCTGCGCCACAATATTGCGGATGACGGAGGCGGACAAAAACTGACCAATCTTATTTTGGATAGGCGCCACCGCTTCTTGTTTGTATTTATCGTTGTACCCGGCGAATTCAGTTTGCCAAAAGGCTTTGACCACCGGGTCTTTGAGGTTGTTCACCACGCGGCGGCGGTAGTCTTCGTCCGCAAGCAGACGGTTGATGCCGAGAAGCGTGGTGCCCGGATAATCCAAGAGGGCCAAGAGGGTGTTGTTCAAAATGTATTCCATACGGGCGCTCCAGACATCCGGCCAAATTTTCTTAAAGACGCCCATGAGGCCGCTGGCGACGAGGTGACGGTATTCCGGGTTGATGGATTCCAAAATGTTAAAACCAATGGGGAAATTAATGTCCGCCGGGTTGAAGTAGATTACGTCGTTGATGCGGTTGGTGGGAATGAAGTTGATAATTTTTTCGGCAAAATCGCCGTGCGGGTCTACCAGCCCCACCCCGTGGCCGGCATAAATGTCGTTCAAGACCATGTTCTCCAGCAGGGTGGTTTTGCCCATGCCAGTTTTACCGACCACATACATGTGGCGGCGACGATCGTCAATTTTAATTCCGAATTTCCGGTTCTGATTCCTAAAATTATTAACGGCAAAAAAGTTGATTTCCGAATCAACTCCCACCGCTGGTTCTCCGCTAGGTTTCTTTTGAGTATCGTCCATATAATTATTATACCGCACGAACGCCTATTCTTCAATCGCGCGACAAACTTAGACGACAAAATATTTTTTCCAGAGTTCAAACAATTCTTTGGTGGCGCGCAGATCGCCGACATTGTACCTGGCGATGTCCGTATACTTTTTCTCTTTAAAAAGCCGAGCGACATCATCGCCGCTGACGCCGCCCTCTTTGGGACTCTTGACGCCAAAAGCCCGGCTCCAAAGATGCAGGCTTCCCCGGCGGCGCAGGGCGCCGTAGAAACTTAACTGATCCAGCAGGTCCACGTGTTCGGCTCCCCGTTGCATGCTTAAGTACCGGTTGGACAGCAAATTTTTTGTTGGTTTCACCCGGTGGATGGCCGAGCGCACCGCCAGATAGGGCGCGTCAAACTGCCGACCGTTGAAAGAAACAAAGGTGGTAAATTTTTCCGCCACTTGCCAAAAATTGGCAAGCATCTCCGCTTCGGTTTTTTGTTTGAATATTATCCCCTCTTCCTCAAATTCGCTGTGCTTCTCTTCCGGCGCCTGATAGTACACAGCCCCTTTACCCCGTTCCGCGTCTAAAATACCGATGGCGACAATTTGCCCGGTGAGCGGAGAGAACCCGAGACCATTTTTAACGTCGTCCAGCGCGCGCTCATATTCGCCGTCATCGTAGGATTCCCGCTTGAGCCAGCGCGTTAACATCGCCTGCGTGGTTTTATCAAGCAAATTATAGTCTTCGCCGACAGTTTCAATGTCAAAAACGAGAGCGGACATACGAATGAAAAATGCTAAATATTAAATAACAACCGCTCTATTGTTCCTCGATCGTTACGCTGTTAACCACCACCGGATTCACCGGCCGAGATTTTTCACCGCCATTACTTTCGGTGACAGCCGCGCCCGCGATGGCGTCAATTACCTCTAGACCCTGCGTCACCTGCCCGAAAATAACATACTTGGGAGGGAGCGGGACGTCTTGGTGCATAATGAAAAATTGACTGCCATTGGTATTGGGGCCGGCATTTGCCATCGCCACCGTGCCGCGCGCGTACTCGCCCTTAAAAGGTTCATCGGCAAAACGATAACCCGGGCCGCCGGCGCCGTCGCCTTTCGGATCGCCGCCTTGAATCATAAAATTTTTAACGACCCGATGAAAAATTGTTCCATCATAAAAATGCTCCCGGGCAAGAGCGACAAAATTATTCACGGTGTTGGGCGTCATAGCCGCGTTTAGGCTGATAACTATGTTGCCGGCAGTGGTGGCGAGAGCGGCCGAATATTTTTTTTGTTTATCAATAGTAAGCGGAAATGGTTTCATAAAAGAGATATTTTTAGCCGACGGCGGGCTTTCCGCCGGCGACGCGGGATTGCTTAAATTAATACTATCTAAAGAAATTTGATCCAGCGAAGGCGGTGCTGCGCCTTCCTGGTCTTGGTCCTGGCCGGCAAGACCGCTGACGACAACCCATACCAGCAACCCGGCGCAGAATAATATTATAATGAAACGGATCATAATTTTAATTGCATGTTGCCCATAATCCGCGGCCGGCTAAACGCGCTTCGCGAGCGGCCGCGACAAATTCCTCGGCGTGTTTCACGTCGGGCGGAAAAGTCGCCGAACGGACGTACCCTTCTTTTGCCAATTCAAGATTAATAAAAGTTCCGTCCAAAAGATACACATAGCGGAGCAATCGGCCGTAGCGATCGGTTTCGGAAACATCTTTCACCAGACGCACCATTTTGCCCTCCGCTAATTCGGTATTTCTTTTTGACGCCTCCCGGCCAAAACATTGCGCCGATTTTTTTGGATGCACTGTTTCCGGGGCGTCCACCCCGATATAACGCACCTTCTCGCTGGTTTCAAGTTCAATGGTATCACCATCAATAACGCGCGCAACGACGGACGCGCCAAACTCGTTGATTATTTTTTTACCCATCACTTGCGGAGTGCTGGAACGACTAGCTGTTCCAGTCGCCGTGGTTGGCTGATTGATCGCGACCAAAATTGTCCGTTTGCCGATATAGGCCGGAGCGCTGCCGTGCCACCAGTATGCCGCCGCGCCTAGACTAAAAATTAAAACTACACGCACCAGACTTTTGGCAGACAACCGCATATTATTGATTCTCCGTTTGAATTTTCAGCACTTGTTCGCGCGCCAGCGCCCAAGCCGCCAAAGTTTTGCCGTCCCAAATCTGGCCCTGGCGAATCATATCTTCAAACTCGTCTACTCTCCGCTCAATAACTTCAATGGATTCTTCAACGTCTAAATTTTGTTTACCAGAAAAAACCGCTCCGTGAGCCACAAAAATATGAATAGGATTGATGAAATAGGCATTCATTGGTTCAAATCCAGCGACACTGACAAAGTCATCGGCTTGATACCCTGTTTCCTCCAACAATTCCCTTTTAACCGCGGCTAGAGAAGATTCTCCAGCCTCCATAGCGCCGGCGGGAAACTCAATGGAGAGCTTATCCAACAAATACCGATATTGCACTACCAGCACCAATTTGCCGTCGGCAGTCACCGGAATAGCCAGCGCCGCCCCGGGCTTCTCGCCGTAAAAATATTCCGCCGGAGTGCCATTCGGCAAAGAGCACACGTCATGCTTATAAAGCCAGCGAGAATTTTGATGAAGAATTTCAGATGAAATTTTTTTCAAATGACGAGTAGTCATACAAATAATTTCGCAACCTCTTTAACATCCCCTGATTCTTTGCTTCTCACGATTGAGTGCATTGACCCCCCGCCGTCCCCCTCGTAGCGCGGAATGATATGCCAGTGAACGTGGCCCACCGCCTGGCCGGCGGCGGGGCGATCGTTCGCGCCAATGTTAACGCCAGCGGGCTGAAGCGCTTGATAGACGCGCTCCAATGTTTTCTGCACCCCGCTCATCAGGCGCCCCCACTCTTTAACCCCGATTCCGGAAAGGTCATTAAAATGCGTTTTCGGCACCACCACCGTGTGCCCTTTAGCGCAAGGGTGAATATCCAAAAAAGCCAAAACAGCATCATCTTGATACACGGTGTAGTTAGGAATCGCGCCGGCAACGATTGTACAAAATAAACAGTCCATAAATCTTATTTAGGATACCACCAAACACCGACATTGCCAAATTGTTTTACGGAAACTGGGCCGGGAGAGAAAAAACTCCCGACGAACGCGCATCTTTTCGCGCCGGTTAGACGCAACGCCTCCTGCCAATCAGACGCGGAGGCGGAAAAATTACGATAGAGAAAAACAAGCTCCGGCTGGGAAAAATATTGATTGATGGGAAAACCGCCGCCGACAATATCTTTAGAAGAAATCGCTTCCAGCGCTAGCAACGGATACAGATCGGCGATCACACAGCGCCGGGCATTATTTTCCCCCTGTTCCCAGACATAGCGCATCGCGGCATACTCGCTGGCGCTCACCGTGCCGGTGTCCGGCCCCAGCGAATAGGCCGCGGTGCTAGCGACTGTTAAAAGAAAAACCAGCGACGACGCGACAAATCGGCCTACCTTCGCTCCGCCTTCGTAAAGAGGAAACAAAAATCGTTGCAACCATACTACAAAAAAAATAACGAGGAACAGCGCCAAGACCGGATCAAGACGGCGGGTAAAAATATTTTCTCCGATCAAAAAATAACGCGCGCCAATATAAGTTAAAAACAACGCACCGCCGAAAGCCGCCAACCACTGCTGTTCTTTATTTTGTTTTTTGAGACAAACGACGAAACCAAAACCGGCCGCCGCCAAAAATAACAACATAAAAGCGACCAGCCACCAACGCCAGACGGTAAACAAATTTGACACGAACGCGGCCAGAGGCAACTGATTGAAAATAATATTTCCCGTGGCGATATCCCCCGCCTGCGGACCGGCGGCCAAATACCAGGCGGACAGATTGCCCACCAACTGTTTGACCTGATGAAACCAATTCAAATCGGGATTAAAGGCGCTATAATGGGAAACGAGCTCAACAGCAGGCAAAACTAAAGCCACCAACAAAGCCAGGCCAACAATTACAGAAACTCTCAACGAAATATTTTTTACTTTGAGCCTGATAATGAGCTCGGCCAACACCCAACCCAACCAAAAGAGAATAAGATACAGTGAATAGCCAAAGAAAGACAGCAGACCAAAGACCAGCAGGACTGGGAGCTGGTGCCGGTCCGGATCTTGAATTCTTTTGAGAAGCAAAACTACGGATAAAAGCCAAACGAGAAAACCAAAACTTGAAGGCAAAGTAAGCGCCCCGGCGGCTTGCCAAGTAAACGGAAGAAAACTCAACCAAACCAAAAATAATGATGCCCGATCGCTCCAGCCAAGCGTTTTCCCTATTTCAAACAAAAGTAGCGGCAAAAGAAGCGACCAAAGTATGGGCACGAGCCACTTATTTAGCGTGATGAGATCAACATGAGCGGCGCGCGCGATGAACGCCGTAGCGCCCCAGAAAGAACTATAGGCCAAAGCGTTCACGCTCAAACCGGAGGCGGTGAGGCGATACTTTACCTCCAAAGTGTTGGCCGGGGCGCTAAGTTTTGCCGATTCCAGCGCTCTCTCGGCAACGAGGCGCTGCTCCACCGCCACATGGCGCCACTGGTCGGCCCCATAGAAAAGCTCGTGGGTGAGCGGCAGATAGCTGTGCAAAAGCAAGGCGTGGACAATACAAAAAAATAATACGGCCGAGGCCGAGAGACGGGAAAAAATAAGGCCGCCAAGAAGGAGCGTCGCTAGAGCAAAAACATAAAGGTATAAATGATCAATGGTTTGCCACGGCGTGACAAGGTTTCCGCCGCTCCGCGAGCCGTACAACAGATAAAAACCATACCCGGCGAGCGTTAAATATAATATCACCCCCCACCAGGCGCTATTCGGGGCGGTGAGCTCGGCTTCAACGGTCGGATAGTCAATGGTTATCTCAACCGGAATTTTCACCAACCGGCGCAACGCTAAAATGAAAAAAATATTTACTGCCAAGATTGTGCCAATGGCCGGTAAATTTAATTTATAAAAAACAACGAAAATACCGGCCAAAAATCCGACGAATGAAAAACTTAAAAATAAACCGACCAGGCCGGCGCGCCAGGTTTTCTTAAAATGGAAAAGATGGACAAGCAGGGGTTCAACCAAAAAACCGGTAAAAATGAAATATACCAATAAAATAAACGAAAACAGCATAGAATCGGCTTGTTCCCAGTATAACAGGTTTTAGAGAAAAGAGAAGCAAAAAAAACTGCGCACTGCCTCCTCACATTTTTTCCCCATCAGCCCTTGTAGAAAAGAAACGCTTCGGTTACTATAAGGGGACTTAAGGCTTGCTATGTCTATTGATGATATCGGAAAAATTCCGCCGCAAAGTTTGGAAGCAGAAATGTCATTTTTAGGGTCGCTCCTGATTGATAAAGACGCCATGCTCAAAGTGGCCGACATGGTGCGCGCGGAAGATTTTTATAAAGACGCGCACGCGAAAATTTTTGAAACGATTTTGGAGCTGTATGCCAAGAACGAACCGCTGGACCTCCTCACTTTGAGCAACCGCCTTCAAGAAAAAAACCATCTAGAAAATGTGGGCGGACGCGCGTATTTAGCGGCGTTAACAAACACTGTGCCAACCGCTTCAAACGTGGCGCATTACGCGAACATCGTGCACCGCAAGGCGACCAGGCGGCGTCTCTTAACCGCGTCCCAGGAAATTACCCGCCTCTCTTACCAAGAAGAAATGGACGACTTGGAGCGCATTTTGGACGAAGCACAACAGCACCTTTTTGGTGTTTCCCAAATCTATTTCAAACAAGCCTTCACCCCGATTCGCGGGGTTCTAGCCGATGCCTTTGACCGTATTGACGAACTTCATAAAAACAAAGGGCAGTTGCGTGGCATGCCCACCGGTTTTCGCAGTTTGGATAATCTTTTAGCCGGCCTGCAGAAATCTGATTTGGTTATTTTGGCCGCCCGGCCGTCAGTAGGTAAAACTTCGCTGGCGCTGGATATGGTGCGCCATATCGCCACCAAGCAAAAAGTGCCTGTGGGGCTATTCTCGCTGGAAATGAGCAAAGAACAGCTGGTGGATAGGCTTCTTTGCTCGGAGGCCAACGTGGATTTATGGAAAATGAGAACCGGGCGCTTATCCGACCGACCCGAGGACGACGATTTCCCGCGCATTGGCCATGCCATTGGCATCTTATCCGAAGCGCCTATTTTTATTGACGATTCGCCCAACATTAATATCATGCAAATCCGCACCAAGTCCCGCCGGCTCCAAGCCGAACACGGGCTCGGGCTAATAGTGATTGACTATTTGCAATTGATGGAATCAGGAAGCAATGGCAACAGCGACAATCGCGTCCAAGAGGTGGCGGAAATAACGCGCGGCCTTAAAGGCATCGCTCGCGAACTGAATATACCGGTTTTGGCGCTCTCCCAGCTTTCGCGCGTGGTGGAACAAAGCAAACCGGCTATTCCAAAGCTGTCGCACCTGCGCGAATCCGGTTCCATTGAACAGGATGCCGACGTGGTGCTATTTATCTACCGCAAATCGGCCGACCGCAACTACCGCTCCGAAGATATAGCGCCCGACGAACGCAGTATCGCGGAGGTGCATATAGCCAAGCACCGCAATGGCCCGACTGGCATGGTAAAAGTGGCTTTCAACGAGGCTTTCGCGTCTTTCCGTAGTCTAGAAACCGGCTTTACCGACCCGGGCGGCGCGCCCGCGTCGCTGAAACCGAAATCGGCATTTACACCACAGCCAGCCCAACAAAATTCCAACGAGATACCACAGTTTTAAAATTAAAAATAAAATCTATGTCCATGTTCAGCAAACTCAAACAGTTTAAAGACCTGCGCGAGCAGGGTAAAAAATATCAGAATGCCATGAGCGGCGAATCTGTCACCGCCCGCGCCAGCGGCGATAGCGTAGTTTTGACAATGGACGGCAATCTAGGGCTGACCGGGCTCGCGATCGCGCCGGAGATGCTCGCGCCGGATAAAAAAATAAAACTGGAAAACGCCATTAAAGAAGCCCACGCTGATGCCTTGAAAAAAATACAACGCATTATCGCCGGCAAGATGCAGGGCATGGGCGGGTTCCCCGGCCTGGGCGGCGACAAGAAATAGGTATGTATTCTCCGTCCATCAGCCGCCTTATTACCGCATTAAAAAAACTGCCGTCGGTTGGCGAGCGCACCGCGGAGCGTTTTGTGTTCCATTGGCTGAAATCGGGGAAAAAGGAAGTAACGGAGCTCATGCTCGCTCTTAAAGACGTGATTGAAACGGTGCGAAGCTGTGAGGTGTGCTGGAACTTTAGCGACACGAGCCCGTGCGCTGTCTGTAATGATAAACAGCGCGACCGCCAAGCTATTTGCGTTGTCGCTGATTCGCAGGATTTGGCGGCTATTGAAAAAACCGGCGCCTGGCGCGGGCTCTACCATGTGCTCCGCGCGCTACTTGACGTTACCGATGAAGAGAGTCTGGAAAAAATGAAAATAAAAGAATTGCTGGCGCGCGGGCAAAAAGCCAAAGAAATCGCGCTCTCGCTAAACCCGGATTTACCCGGAGAAACGACCATGCTATATTTAGAAAAAGAACTTAAAAAAAACAACCCCGCTCTCATAATTACGCGTCTGGCGAGAGGCCTGCCGCTCGGCAGCGACCTCACCTACGCAGATGCTATTACTCTGGAGAGCGCGATAAAAAACCGGACGAAAAAATAAGCCCGTACCAGAACGGTGCAGGGCTAACAAACAAAAAATCCCCCGATGTACTCGAGGGATTGTTTTTTCTTGTATTTACGCGATCTTTACTTCCGTAAACCGTTGACGCTGACCGTGAACTTTGTGATAACGCACTTTGCGCTTGAATTTCTCCACACGAATGGTGCGGCCCTTGCCTTGACGCACGACTTCGGCCGCTACTTTTACCCCACTCAAAAATGGCGTGCCAATTTTGGCATCAGAGCCATCGTCGTTGGCGGTCAAAAACACGCGGTCAAAGGTAAATGTTTTGCCTTCTTCCACGAGGAGTTTTTCTACTTTTAATTTTTCACCGGTTTTAACAAGGTACTGTTTGCCGCCGGTAGCAATAACTGCGAGCATAGACTGTGAATTGAAGATTAAAAGATTGTGTGGAAGCAGTATATCGGAAAAAGCGTAAATAGTCAAGACTACCGCAAAATCTCAATGGTATCACCGATTTTTAGCCCATGCGCCTTGATAAACCCGGCCGGAAGCTCCAGAACGAGAGTGGAAGGCAGGCGAGCAAAATAAGGCGTCAACTCGGCTTCGCTTTTTCCCCTCTCCGGCGGCAGATTGGGCGCCATATCCACAATGGTGCGGCCGTTGAACCAAATAATATCCAAAGGAAACAGCATGTCGCGCATTACCATGGTGTGCTGGTCGGCGCTCGGGAAAACGAACAGCATACCGCCGTATCCCCCCATATCTTTGCGATTGCTCCAGCCTTGAATACGGTGCATTTTGGTATCCGCCACCAAAACCCTGATCTCTTCTCCGCCTAAACGAATAGTGCGCTTAGTCCAGAGCGAACCGTAGATTTTAAAAACCACGGCCGCGAGAATAACGACGGCGATAAGAATAAGATGCCATTTTTTTGTTTTAACCGGGGGCGCAGTCATACGCGAGAAGTATTTTTACCACTATACCAGGCAACGACCGCCATGACGAGAAATAAAAATAAAATGGCGGCGACTTTCTCTCTGCTTTGGAGAAATAGGGCCGAGACGCCAAACGCGGCCGAGAAAATATAAAACCCCAAGACAATCAGACGCTCGGTAAATCCGCGGTCAAGCAATTGAAAATACAAATGCTCGCGATCAGCCTGAAAAATGGAACGACCGCGGCGAAGACGGACATATATAACCCGAGCGAGATCAAAAATTGGTATCGCCATCACCAAAAGCGCGGTGGCTAACTTACCTCCGGAGATTACCGCTAAAACCCCGAGCATAAACCCGATAAAAAGACTGCCCCCTTCTCCCAAAAAAATACTGGCGGAGTGGAAATTAAAAATGAGAAAACCCAAGCAACTGCCGGCGAACACCAGCGCGAGCAGACTCACGTTGGGTTGAAAAAATTTAGCGCTTCCGGAAAATAAAAAAATCATGGTCGCCCCGATGGCAACTAAACCGGTGGCCAACCCATCCATACCATCGGAAATTTTAGTTGTATACATCATCCCCATCAGCCAGACGAAAACAAGAATATCGCCAAGCAACCAAGGCAACGGGACGGTTCCGCCGAGCGGATTGGTAATTTTTGAAAGCCCGAGGCCGCCCGCGACAGCGAGCGCCGCCGCGAATGCCGTCACAATCAACCGCAACCCAGCTGGCAATTTCCAAATATCATCAGCCGCTCCAAGAAAAATTAACAAAAGACTGCTCAAAAAAACCCACCACAATTTTTCTTTCAAAATATCAAGCCCGACGATGGGATGAAAAATAAGGAGATACCCAATGACGAGCCAGAAGGCGGCAAAGATTGCCAGACCGCCGAGCAACGGCACTGGAACAGCATGCCGCTTCCGACCCTGATCAGGCTGGTCAACAACATTGGCGCGGCGAGCCAAACGACGGACAACAATCGTACCGAGAACGGAAAGACAGAATGAGAGAATAAAATAGAACATAGGACTACGCGAACAGACCGGCTTTATTTTTTCGACAGATATAATAAATCGACCAAATACTTCCGGCGGCACCAAGCATGAGAAATGTCAAAATAATTTTTTTGTACCCTCCGCCGCCAGTCAACCATAGAATATCCGGCTTTACCCATGGACGCAAGGAGGCCTTTGCCCCCCGCAAAACCACATCACGCTCGCCAGGCACAGTCCAACGAAACCAACTTGGCTCCGAATAAACGAACTGATCAGAACCAATTCCAATATAGCCTGACCACAGACGATGATACACGTATTCGTGTGATAGCTCTGGAATAAACCGAATACTGGCGAGCGAATCCATATTAACGGAACGCAGGAAAATAAGCTCACGATCGTAATTATACGCCGAACCCAAAAATTGAACATAAATAGCCCCGACTGCGAGCAGTCCGATGATGCCCCACATTAATTTAGCCCGTTTGACAGCCCACAGTTCAATTAGCGGCAGATGTAAAAGCGCGATGATGGGAACGAGTTTACGCGGACCCCATGTTTCATCTGTCCAATAGCTAAAGGGCGCGTTGATGAGAAGTAAAAGAATTAAAATGGTGATGACAAACAGGCCGATCATTGGATCGCGCTTACAAAATTTCGGCCAGAGAAAAAGCGCCACTACGAGCAGTGGATTGTACAAAAAAATGCTCTTACCGGCAGAAAAAAAGAATCCGTAGAATCCTTCCCACCAATTCCACAATTGAAATTCATGAGCGAGTGAATAGGCACCGGAAGCCTGCCCATAGAGCCAAATGTTTAGAGTAACCTGCAACCCGAGAAGCACGATCGCCGGCGCAACCAAGGGTAGCATAGTCTGACCGAACTTTTTCCAATTTATTTTTTGCCGATCATACATCACAAAAAAAACTGAAACGACACTCGCCAGCAAACCGACACTGCCGTATGATTTGGTGATGGCGAGATACGCCGCTATGATTCCGACTGTTAAAATTGATCCGTCGCCATCACGCCACCGAAGAAGCGCGAGAAATAATACACTGACAAGGAGCCCGGCCTGATATTCCATACCGATGGTACTGTACGGCCAAAGAGAGCTCCCAAAGGCGATCAGGAGTGAAACTGCGACGCTTGTAGTTATTTGTTTGGTGAGACGATTCAAACACAAAAAAATCATGGCCACTTCAAGAGCCGAATAAAAAAGTGGCACGAGAGTCAAAAAAGTGGAGAGATGTCGCGGTGAGAAAGCAAAACCAATCAGTGCGAACGGAACATACAGAACGACCGCGCCCAACCCCGCGCGCTTTATTTCATAACGGCCATCAAGCAACGCCAGAGCGGCATCCGCTGTTTCTCTTTCATATCCCTGAAAGACACCATGCCAGGTGGCAAGGAAAATAAAAAAAGAAGACAAAAAAAGCAAAAAAAATACTTGCCAGTAATGTTTTTCCCAGACACGAGTTTTTTCCATACGGAAAAACATTTTTATTTCACAACCTCCATCTTCCCTTCCGCCCCCAAGACCACCACATCGCGCCGGTTTACTTTTTTGCTTAAAAGCAGTTCCGCCAATTGATTTTCCACCCGCTCCTGGAGAGCGCGGCGGAGCGGACGAGCGCCGAACTCCGGATCAAAGCCAACAGAAGCAAAAAAATCCAAGGCCGCGTCTTCCACCTTGAGCTCAATCCCCTTGACGTCAAGATCTTTGGCCACACGCTTGAGCATGAGCCCGGCGATCTTTTTGATATCGGCCACTTGCAGGGCGCGGAAGAGCACGATGCCGTCAAAACGATTCAAAAACTCCGGGCGAAAATATTCTTTGAGCCCGCCATGAAGCAAACGCTCTTTAATGGCGTCGCTTGAAACGCCGGAGCGCAGCTGCTCCGCGACATAACTCGTGCCGGCGTTTGAGGTGGCAATGAGAATAACATTGGTAAAATCAATCACCCTGCCGGTGGAATCGGTGAGGCGGCCATCGTCCATCACCTGCAAAAATAAATTCAAAATATCTTTGTCCGCTTTTTCTATTTCATCAAGCAAGAGCAACGCAAAGGGATGACGACGAATAGCCTCGGTCAAAATACCGCTCCCCTTTTGGCCGGGCACTCCAATGAGGCGATAGATGCTGGCTTTGTCTTGATACTCACTCATGTCAAAACGCACCATTCTCTCCTCGCCGCCAAAATAAACTTCGGCGATGGTCTTGGCCAGTTCGGTTTTACCCACACCGGTTGGACCCAAGAACAAAAAATTGGCTATAGGCTTGCTGGTGGAACGAACTTCAGCGCGGGCGCGGCGCAGAGCGTTCGCGACCAGAGTCACCGCTTCGTCTTGCCCAATCACCCGCTGGTGCAGAGTTTCCTCAAGGTGCATTAGCTTGGCGCTCTCATCGCTCGTCACGGCCGTAACTGGAATCTTGGTTTTTCCGGCAATCACTTTGGCCACCTCTTCGGCGGTAACAAGGGCATTCGCGCCTTTTTCGCGGTGCGTTAAACTGGCGGCTTCGGTGATTATTTCTAGAGCACTGCCCGGCAAAAGCACATCGCGGATAAAACGCATGGAAAGAGCGACCGCTTTGGCGATGGCATCGTAGGCGAAGAAAACCTGCTGTTTGTACTCAATGGAACCGACTTTTGATTCCAGCACCTGAATCGCCTGATTTTCATCCATTTCCGGAATATCTATCTTGGAAAAAATGGCGCTTAATTTTGAATTGGCTAAATGCTCGGCATAGGCTTCTGGCGTGGTGCTGGCAATCACCATGGAGCGACCGCCCGCGAGATAATCAGCGAGCGTGCCGGCGACATCTAAACTCTGCCCCCCGCCCCCGGCCGACACGCCGATGAGCTCATGGATATTTTGAATATAGAGAATAATATTTTGGGCGCGACTGATCTCATTCATCACGCCGATGAGGCGCTCTACGGCGCCAGCGGGAGTGGTGCCGGCGAGCAACGATGAAATACTCAGGCGCACTAAACGTTTATCTTGCCAGCGCGACGGCACGTCATCGGCTACCATTTTCTCCGCGATTCCCTCCACGATGCTTTTTTTACCGGTGCCAAAATCGCCGACGAGCAGTACGTTTTCCTGCCCGCCATCAACAACCTGAAAAATATCTTCAATCTCCCGTTCGCGCGCGATGCACGGCATAGTATGGCCAAACTGGGCCAACAGGGTTAGGTCGTCGCTCAACTGATTCAAAAATGGAGTGGCGACAGCCGTCATCGCCCGGTCCATGCCATGAGTGGAGCGATGACGCGCCGAACGGCGGAAAGTTTGATACTGGCGGTAAAGCCGCTCCCGAATACGCGCCCACTCCACCACGTTGAGCAATTTTTGCTTATCAATGCCCAAATCATACAAAATTTCCTGCACCTCCGGCAATTCTTTTATTGAAGCCACGAGCAATTCAGTGACGCTGACATATTCTTGGTGAGCGGCATAGGCTTCTTCATACGCCACAAAAAGAGCCTGATACACTTCATCGGTCGCGACGGGGGCGGTACGCGTGCCGCCGGTGGTGGAGTTATCAGCGCTAAAAAGCGGTTTTAGTTTCTCGGCGATGCTTTCCGCCGAAAAACCCAGCCGGACAAATAGATTGCTGATGCGGTTGGACCCGAGGGTGGCGTAAAACAAATGGGCCGGAGTGAATTTGTTGAAACCGGCCTGATCGGCTAGAGTATAGGCCTGGCCAATGATTTCTAAACTTTCAGCGGTAAAAGCGTCGGAAATATTATGACGCCGGCGGCGAGAAATTTTCTTGACTTCCGTCCAATTCACCGGACTACCCTCGGCGCGTTCGCCATCGGTGGCTTTTTTATAAGAATGATGTTCCACCAACCCCACAAACTGTTTTTCCCGGATGGAACGATACTTCACATATACTAGCGTCAGCACTCCGAACCAAAAAAAAGCGAGAGAGAGCGCGGGGAGGTTAGATATGAAGACAGCCGGGTCGGCACTCGCCGCGAGTTTACCGGCGGCCCAGGCGCGATAGACCAGAAACCCGGCCCAAATCCAAAAATTCAAACCAACAATGATAACGGTAATGAAACGAATTTTGTTAAAAATCCGCCGGGCGCGCCGCAAAGCCAAGTGATAACGCTCCAACGGGTATTGCCAATAGAGCCACCGCCCGCGCGCCAGATAACCAACAGCCAACCCCCGGCAGGAAGGGCAGGTGCGCCAATCAACAATGCCGCTTCGACGGCAGGTGGAGCAGGAAAGCAAAGGCAAAGGCGGCAGAGATTCAAACAGCATAGGCTAAACTCCGGAAGTAAATGCTAAAATGAGGCCGTAGAGCGCGATGACTGGTAAAAAAACCCAGATAACCCACAGCAGGGCAGAGACCGCTACCCACGCGATGAGCGCCAGAGCGCGAGCTAATATCTGCGCGAGGCGCATAAAAAAACTAATAATCTTTCCCTGCCAGTCCGTCTGCCCAAACATAGGCACGAATAAATTCTTCAGCCACAACGCCGGGGCCAGCGCGCGGTTGCCGGCCTTCAGCCAAACAAAATAGCGGCTCCCCGCGTAGCGCAGGCCGCCGGTATACCACCAAACGGGAAAATAGATGAAATCAAGCGCCGCTTCGCCGACCAGCCGTTGAAGAATGATTAAATACATATCAATTAGTATATCATATTGTCGGAGGAAATAAAAAACGCTCGACCCCTGCTTCCACAAAAATAGACTTTTTACCGATAAATTGGTATTCTACCAAAAATTGATGCTTGCATTTGTCTACCTCTCAAACGTATTGCCACCCCCCATAAAAAATTTCAGCATACTTTAGCCAATTTTTCAATGAGTTGGTATATAAGTAGTTAGCTGAAATTAATTTTTTTCTTACCCTAATTAAAATAAAAATATTATGATGAACGTTGAGGTTGTTGGTTTTATAGCAGGTTTGCTTGTGGCTATTTCTGTATTTCCTCAAGTCGTTAAGTCTTGGAAAACAAGATCGACTAAGGATGTCGCGTTGGCTTGGAGCGTTATAAACCTTGCTGGCCAAATTTTGTGGATAGTTTATGGTTTCTATATAAATAGTTATTCGCTTGTTATCATGAGCAGCATAACCCTAGTGATGAATATTTTTATGGTAACTCTAAAATTGAAGTTCGGGTAAGAAAAAAATTAACATCAGCTAACAGCCGATATCTGCAAGGGCTAAAGCTACATTCTAATTTCGCTTCGCTTCATTAGAACGTCAGATATCGGCGACACGTTATGTAAAATTACGAAAATTTTTATCTATAATTATGACGATCAGAGTCAAAAAATTCAGAGTCGCTGCGCTCGTTCCGCTACACTAACCATAATCACATGAATATCAAAAGGAATTTTATAGCCTTGCTGGTAGTTCTAGTGTTGATAATCACCGGGATTCTAACACGGGCTCCGTGGCTAAAGGATGAAGAGGTAAGGAATATAGTACGTTCAAACAAAAATTTTCAGGAACAACATCCTGCTGGTTCTGAACAAACCAACCCTGAAATATACGTCTTTAAAATTCCTTTTGGTAGATGGGTCACGACATATGAAGGAGGATGGTTCGTCTGGTTCTGGCAGAGTGGAACGTAATAGACGAGCAATACATCCGATAACACAAAAACCTTCCAGTGAAGCTGGGGGGCTTAAGACGCACGCATGCTTATCTCGCAAACGCGGTTTTCTCCAAAGAACGCCGCGCGTACTGAATTTGAGTAGCGGCCACCATATCGCCATCAACTTCTCGCAAACGCTCTTTAATATTGGATAATGACTGGACGGACGCGACTTCGCTGTTTAATTTCTGAATTTCGTCGCTTACCGCCGCGATTTGTTTCTCCAGCGTATAGACAACATAACCGCTCGTCCCGATGGTATTGATTTGAAACATATACCCGACACCAACGACTATCGCCAAGATGCCGACGATTCCTTTAACCCAACCGCTCCACACCCAAACCGGCAGGCTGACGGAGTCAACAAATTGTCTGACGGAACGATAGCGATATTTGAGGCGTAGTTTGATGGACATACCGATTGAAAATGTTAAATGCAGAATGCTAAATGCTAAATGCTAAATAATTTTCTAATTTTCTAATTTTTCAATAATCCGCAGTTTTGCGCTTCTGGCCCGGGGGTTTGCTTTAATCTCTTCCTTTGAGGCAACCCGCGGCTTTTTAGTTATAATTTTTAAAGTTTTATTTTCTTGCGCCTGGAAAAAATGTTTTATAATTCTGTCTTCCAAAGAGTGAAAAGCGATGACGGCCAGCCGCCCGCCCGGAGAGAGCGCGTCCACCGCTTGGGGCAAAGTTTCTTTCAGCACGTCCAGCTCTTTATTCACCGCGATGCGCAGGGCCTGAAATACTTTTGTCGCGGGGTGTATCCCCCCCACCCACGGAATTTCTTTGGCAGAATGTAATTTCTCCCGATAAACCGCGAGAATAATTTCCACCAGTTCACTCGTTGTTTTGAAAGGTGCGTCACCCCGCCGCAGAACTACAGCGGCCGATATTTCTTTGGCTAATTTTTCTTCACCGTAATTTTTAAAAATTAATTCTAATTCTTTTTGACTGTCGGTATTCAGAATTTCCGCGGCAGTGTCGCCCACCCCACCTAGACTCTGGGCAGGCCCGCCATAGCGCATATCCAGCGGTTCATCCTTTTCAAAGCTGAACCCGCGCCCACGCTCGGAAAATTGCGGGCTACTCCACCCCAAATCCATCAAAATGACATTGACAGGGGAGAAATGTTCACGATTGACGATCTCTTGGAGATGAAAAAAATTCTCACGAACAAAGCTGGCGCGCGCCCCAAAACCGTACAGATATTGTTTGGCGCGCAAGAGCGATTCGGGGTCGGCATCCAGCCCCAGCAAACGACCATCCGGAGAAGTTTTCGTGAGCATCGCTTCGCTGTGGCCAGCGTCACCCAAAGTACAATCAACAACATTCATCCCCGACTTCAATTGTAAAAAATCAATGACTTCGGCCAGTAAAACAGGTACGTGTCGCATAGTCGTTAAACTCCTAGTTCAGCCATCCGTTCGGCGATGCTCCCGCTCTCCGCTTCGGTCTGCCCTTTATACGTCTGCCACCGGGCGCTATCCCAAAGTTCCAAACGATTATAAAGACCAGCCACCACTACCTCTTTTTTTAATCCGGCGTATTCCCTGAGATACTCAGGAATAAGCGCCCGACCCTGTTTATCAAATTCAACATCCATGGCTCCGGCCAACATCAAGCGAGAAAAAGCGCGGCTGTTAGCTTGGCTGATTGGCAAAGCCGCATATTTTTCTGCCGCCTTCGCCCATTCATCCTTGGTGTAGAGAAACAAGCAGTTGTCCAATCCGCGCGTGACCACCGCCCCTTTTTTCAATTCCGCCCGAAACTTGATCGGTATGGCCAACCGTCCTTTATCGTCCATGGTATGAGCGTATTCGCCGATGAAGGCCATAAAATTTGTGATTCTTGTTCTCCACTTCTCCCCACTTATAACCATTATATACCACTCCCCCACACTGGTCAACACCTTCCACCATAATCCGCCAGCTGGCGGATTGGCTAATATAAAACAAAAAACCCGCCTAAAAGGCGGGTTGTGGATAAGTATGAAAAAATTTATTACACTTCTACCGTCATTCCCGGCGCGACCGGCGCGACCTTCACCCCGAGTACAGACAATTTTTTTGCGAACGCCTCTTTAGCCGCCGGGTCACCGTGATTGAGAAATACCTGACGCGGCGCAGACGCGTCAATCCAACCCAGCAGTTTATCTTGGTCGCCATGGGCCGAGAGCGTGCCAATCATTTTTATCTGGCAGTGAACAGCCACCTCTTCTCCGAGAATTTTGACTGGCGACTGCCCTTCCATAAGTTGTCGGCCTAAAGTGCCTTTGGATTGATACCCAATGAGGAGCAAAGTGTTGCGAGTATCAGACAGATAGCGCAGGGCGTGGTGCACAATGCGCCCGCCGTTCATCATGCCGGCGCCGGCGATAATAATTTTTGGCCCCGGAGTGTGGTTAATTTTCATGGACTCGTCGCGCGTGTAGGTGGGAGTGAGACCCGGGAAAGAAAACATATCGTCGCCCTCCTTAAAATAACGCGCGGCTTCTTCGTCATAATAGCGCGGAAATTTGCGATACACTTTGAGCGCGTCTATGGCGAGCGGACTATCCAAAAAAATAGGAACGCGCGCCAACTTGTGTTTGCGTTCAATAAGGTCATTCAGATCGTAGATAAGCTCTTGCGTGCGCTCCAGCGAAAACGACGGAATCATCACTACCCCGCCCCGGCCAATCGCTTCTGATATGAGGCGCTCAATGAGCTCTTGGCGGGAAGCAGAAGACTCATGCAAGCGATCACCGTAGGTGGATTCGCAAACAAGGGCGTCCAGTTTTTTCGGCAAATCTTCGGTGTCGCGCAAAATGGGCACCCGAATATTGCCCACATCGCCGGAAAAGACAATTTTTTTATCTTCAGTTTGGAATTCAATGAAAGCCGAGCCAAAAATATGCCCGGCATCGTGGAAAGTGACAGTCATGCCGCCGACCGCAAGGGGCGTATCGTATTCTACGGCTTTAAAAGCGCCCATCACCCCGGCGATATTTATTTCATCGTAAATTATCGGCTTGCCCATTTTTTTATGATCATAGGTCATTACGCCGAGCGCGTCTTCCATAATCAACTGCGCCAGCTCCACCGTGGGCGGCGTCGCATAAAAATGGCCGGTGAACCCGCCGCGCACCAGTAGCGGCAGACGGCCGACATGGTCTAGGTGCGCATGGGTGGCAAAAACAGCCGTGAGAGTAGTGGGGTCAAAAGGCAGAGGCTCTTGATTTTTCTTCTCCAGCTCGTCATCGCCTTGAAACATGCCGCAATCAACCAAAAAACGCTGGCCGTTGGTTTCCAGCAGTGAACATGAGCCAGTGACTCCCCCGGCCGCACCGTAGAAAGTTATCTTCATACAAAAAACTCGTAGCGAGTTATTACCAATAGCCTAATTAATAATAATTTTCATAGCGTCCAAACCCGCTGGTGGCGGGGCGTAATGGCCGCCGAGAAAATTATTATTAATTTCGGCTGAAACAAGTTCAAAACTTAAATAACTATACCACAACATCAGGCCTATGTCACCCTGTTCAATAATAAAAAAATCTGTTACACTACTCTCCAACAGCTTATTTTTGTATGCCTAAAAATAAACTTGATACCGTTGAAATTGTTGAGCCGCCGCTCGGGGAGCTTACCAAGAAACGATCTTCTTTCAAACGAACCTGCTTCACCGGCTGCGGCTGTTTATTGTTGCTCCTCATCGCCCTGGTAGCGGCTTTCCGAATAGCGGTCGGCGCCGGTCCAACCACACTTCCGACCGTGCCCAAGAACTTTCCGGACACTATCACTATTTACGACAAAGACACGATTGACCGAATTACTTTTATCTCCGGGCGCTACAAAAACCGCAGTATGGAGATCGCGGCGCTTTTCCCCAAAGTTATTTTGTCCTCTCTGCTGTTAACCATACAGCATGATGAACAGCCAAAAATCCAATCGGATAACATGGCCGCCGCTCCCTTAACGCGCCGATTTTGGTCAATGCTGACGGCGCCGGTTGGCGACGCGCGCGATACCGTGCAAATTGAATGGAAAAATATGGATGCCGAACCAAGCTTCGTGTCGTCATATTATAAAAAAGAATTGTTGAAAAAAGGTTACGCCATCAACGAGGAAAAAAACAGCAAAGGCGCTTACGCTTTTTCCTTCAGCCAAGGCGCGACTAGCGGAGCGCTTCTGGTTCAAGGAGAGGAAGAAAAACGTCCGGGAACCGATTACGCCGTTTTAACGGTTAACTTCACCAGCGCCCCTTCCATCAAGCCATAACATGCTGAGACGACTACTAACCTCTCCAACTAAAACAATTACCGGCGCGGCGGTCGTGATCGCCGCTTCAACCCTTTTAAGCCGGTTGATCGGCCTCGCGCGCGATAGAATTTTCGCGCACTATTTTGGCGCCGGACCGGTAATGGACGCCTATTACGCCGCGTTCAAAATTCCAGACCTCATTTATAATCTGCTGATCATCGGAGCGCTCACTGCCGGATTCATTCCTACCTTCACTAAACTATTTTATCAAAGCGAAGATAAAACACCGGCTTGGCGGCTCGCCAACTCCATCGTCAATATCGTCAGCGCCACTCTCTTAGTCTTGTGCGGCATCGGCATAGCAGCCACGCCGTATTTGTCGCGCGCCATTGCTCCCGGATTCTCCGAAGAAAGCCGACAGATGGTCATTACCTTTACCAGAATCATGCTGTTTTCTCCCCTGCTCCTCGGCATTTCTATGGTAATGGGCGGAATTCTACAATCACTCCGGCAATTTTTAGTTTATTCCGTCGCTCCCATATTTTATAACATCGGCATTATCATCGGCGCGCTGATTCTTGTCCCGCTCTTCGGCCTATCCGGTTTGGCCTGGGGCGTGGCGCTAGGAGCGGCGGCGCATGGCAGCATTCAAATATATGGCGCCCGCCGTAATGGCTATCGCTGGAAACCACTCCTGGAATTTAGAAACCCGGACGTGCGCTTGATCGGCAAATTGATGGCGCCGCGGACGCTTGGATTGGCTATGACGCAGATAAATAACGTGGTTGTAACTATGCTGGGGTCTCTTTTGCCGGCCGGTTCAGTGGCGGTCTATAACTATGCCAACAATTTACAGGCCGTACCCACCGGCATCATCGGCATACCATTCGCTCTGGCGGTGTTCCCTCTGCTCTCAATGGCCGCGGCCGAACGGAGTTTTGACCGTTTTATTGAATATCTCGGCAGCGCCACCAGACAAATATTTTTCCTTACGGTGCCAGCGGCTATTTTGATTCTGCTGTTACGCGCGCAAATCGTCCGCGTTGTTTTGGGGAGCGGAGCATTCAACTGGACGGCGACTATCGCGACCGCGAACGCCCTGGCGTTCTTCGCTCTCGGTTTACTAGCTCAAGCGCTCATTCCGCTTTACGCGCGCGCTTTCTACGCGCTGTCGGACACAAAAACGCCATTTGTCGCCGGACTGATTTCAGAACTCTTCGGCATCATCGCCGCTCTTCTTCTCATGAAACCGCTGGGGGTGGCCGGATTAGCGCTCGCGAGCGCTCTCGGGGCCTCTATCAATATCGTTCTTCTCGTGATATTGCTCCAAGAAAAAACCAAATATTTGGAGCTTGACCGGTTCCTTGTCGCCGCTTTCAAAATCAGCGTCGCGGGAGGCTTAATGGCGATTTTGATTCAAATTTTGAAATACCCGCTTAATGCCGTATTAAATTTGGATTATTTTTATGGAATCTTGCTACAAGGATTTATTTCCGGTAGTGTAGGGTTGCTTGTTTACGGCCTGATCTGCCGCGCCCTTAAACTGGAAGAGATGGCCCATTTCCAAAGCAGTTTAAAAAAACGCTGGCTCCGGCTCTGGAGCGTTCCGGCCGGTATTGACGAGGCGGAGGGATTGTAGCCGCTATGAACGACCACATTCGCAATTTTTGTATTATCGCGCATATAGACCACGGCAAATCCACGCTCGCGGATCGTTTTTTGGAATTAACGAAAACCGTGTCAGAACGGGAAATGAAATCACAGCTCCTTGATTCCATGGATTTGGAACGCGAGCGCGGCATCACCATTAAATTGACGCCGGTGCGCATGAAATATTCGCTGAAAGGGCAGGAATATATTTTGGATTTGATTGACACCCCGGGTCACGTGGATTTTAACTATGAAGTGTCGCGCTCGCTCGCCGCCGTGGAAGGAGCGATTTTGCTGGTTGACGCCACGCAAGGCGTGCAGGCACAAACCATCGGCAACCTCTACCTGGCAATGGAACAGAATCTCGCGATTATTCCGGTGATCAACAAAATTGACATGCCGATCGCGAATGTGAAAAAAACAAAGGAAGAAATAATTAATCTGCTTGGTTGTAAAGAAAAGGACATTTTACTCGCCTCCGGCAAAACCGGCCAAGGGGTAGAAGCTATTCTTGAGGCAGTAATTGATCGCGTGCCGCCGCCGCCGGATAATACCGTCCGGCCGCCGCGCGCGCTAATCTTTGATTCTCTTTTTAACGAATACAAGGGGGTGGTGGCTTCGGTGCGCATCGCTGACGGGGAATTAAAAAAAGGCGATAAAATTTATCTGATGAGCACCCGCGCCCCGGCGGAGGTGCTGGAACTTGGCTACTATACGCCAAAATTCAAATCAGCCGAATGTTTGCAAAACGGTGAAATTGGATACATAGTCACCGGCCTCAAAGAAGTGCGCGACTGCCGCGTCGGCGACACCATTACTTTGCTCGGAGAGGAAAAAAATGGCGTGACCCATGAGGCGCTGCCCGGCTACCGCGAAGTGAAGCCGATGGTTTTCGCCGGCATCTTCCCCAAGGAAGGCGACGCTTACCAGGAACTGCGCGATGCCATTGATAAACTGAAATTAAGCGATTCGTCGCTCGTCTATGAACCAGAGCATTCACACGCGCTGGGTTTTGGTTTTCGTTGCGGCTTCCTCGGGATGCTCCATTTGGACATTTTCCAAGAACGCCTAAAGCGCGAACACGGTCTGGAAATTATCATTACCATGCCAAGCGTGGCCTACCACGTAACGCAAACAAATAGCGAAAAACTGGTTATCAACAGCCCGCAAGCCATGCCGCCTGCCGGGCATATTGCCGCGGTTGAGGAACCATGGATTAAGCTGGATATTATTACCCCCAAAGACTATGTGGGAAGCGTGATGGGGCTGGTGTCTGAGCGGAAGGGCCGCTATAAAAATACCGAGTACTTAAGCACGGGCGCAGACCAAAGAGCTCTGCTCCACTATGAAATTCCGCTGGCCTCGCTCATCACGGATTTTTATGATAAACTTAAAACAGTTACCAGCGGCTACGCTTCCATGAATTACGAGCTAGTGGGCTACGAAGCCACCGAAGTGGTAAAACTGGATATTCTGGTGGCCGAAGAACCGGTGGAAGCACTAGCGACTTTGGTGTGGAAAGACCAAGCCTACGCGGTCGGTAAAAAAATCTGCGAATCGCTCAAAGAGTCTTTACCCAAACAACAGTTCGTCTTAAAAATTCAAGCCGCGATTGGCGGGAAAATTATCGCCTCTGAACATTTGTCGGCCCTGCGCAAAGACGTACTGGCCAAAATGAGCGGCGGCGACTACACGCGCAAGATGAAACTGCTCCAAAAACAGAAAAAGGGTAAAGCACGCATGTTGTCACACGGCAAGGTGGACATTCCAACGGAAGCCTATTTGGCAGTGCTTAAACGATAATCTGTTTAAATCCGCGTTATGAAACCAAAAACTAAAAAATCTCTCAAAATATTGGTGGCCATTATCGGAATCATCGGCATGCTATTTTTCACGATTTTGCCGGCATTACAGTAATCACAGTTGTCAATTATTATGAAAAAATGGATCGTGACCGAACCGCCGCCAAAAGAATTTTCCGAAGCTCACCCGGAGTTACCCGCTATTGTGGCGCGGCTCCTCTGGAACCGCAATCTCAAAACACAAGAACAGATTGACGAATTTCTAAATCCGGATTATGAGGGAGATATTCATGATCCTTTTTTATTTAATGACATGGACAAAGCGGTGGCCTTGATCTGGGAATGCCTGGAACATGACAAAAAAATTGTGGTGCATGGCGACTATGACGCGGACGGCGTATGCGCTTCAGCCATTATCCTCACCACCCTAAAAAAACTGGGGGCGAAAAAAACCGGTGTCTTCCTCCCTCATCGCGAAACGGATGGCTACGGGCTCAATAATCGCACGATTCAACTCTTAAAAGACGGCGGAGCAGAACTAATCATCACCTGCGACTGCGGTATTGGGAACACCGAAGAAATTACGCTGGCGAAAAAGTTGGGCATGAGCGTGATTGTCACCGACCACCATGCTATGCCAGCAGTATTCCCCCCGGCCGATGCCATTATCCACCCACTGGTGCCCGGCGAAAAATACCCGGACAAAACGCTCGCGGGCGGCGGGGTGGCTTTCAAACTGGCGCAGGCTTTGTTGCAACATCACCGCCAACTTAACTGTCATCCTGAGCGGAGCGAAGGATCCCTTAACCCAATCAAAAGGGATTCTTCGGCTACGCCTCAGAATGACAAAGACGCGACACAATGCAAATTACCCTCAGGCGAATCGTACGCATCCGCCGAAAAGTGGCTATTGGATTTAGTTTCCATCTCCACCGTCGGCGATATGGTGCCCCTGGTCGGAGAATCGCGCACACTGGTGCGCTACGGCTTAACGGTTTTAAACAAAACTAAAAATGTCGGTTTGAAAAAACTGTTGGCGGTGGCCGGACTGATAGACGAAAATGGAAAATCCAAACGAACTTTTGACACTCAAACCATCAGTTTCCAAATCGCGCCGCGCATCAACGCCGCCGGCCGCATGGACCACGCCAATGTCGCTTTCGCTCTCCTGATGGCGGAAACGGAAGACGAAGCCGACTCGCTCGCCCTCCAACTCAACAAAAACAATACCGACCGACAGAAACTCACCGATCAGATAGCGGCCGCGGCGCGCAAACAAATTAAAGACACCAAACAGGAAAATAACTCCATCATTTTTGTTTTTGGCGAGAATTGGGCCACGGGCATTGTGGGGCTGATAGCCGGCCGCGTCAAAGAAGAGTTCGGTAAACCGGTGATCGCCATGGGCTTGAACAACGGCCTCATTACCGGTTCGGGCCGGAGTGTCCCGGGCTTTAATATGATTGAAACGCTCAAAACCATACCGGAATTTTTCTATAAATTCGGCGGCCACCCGCAGGCCTGCGGATTTTCTCTCAAAAATCGGGAGGCGCTAGAAGAATTCAAAACCACCCTGCTGACTAAAGCGGATATAGGCACAAAAGATCTTGATCTAACGCCCCAAATAAAAATTGACGCCGAGGTGGACTTGGATGAAGTGAACTGGAAGCTTTACGATATTTTACAAAAATTTGAACCATTCGGAGTGGCCAACGAAGAGCCGCTTTACGCGGCTACCGGCCTCACCGTGATGGGGGTAGACCCGGTGGGGTCCGACGGCAAACATTTGCGCCTGATGGTAAAACATAATTCCCATATAGTGCGCAAAACTATCGCCTTTGGCTTTGGCAATGTAGAGCGCCACCCGGACAACTGGAGCGCTCTGCGACCCGGCGACAAAATTGATCTGGCTTTCACGGTGGGAGTAAACGAATGGAACGGCAACCGCGAACTGCAGTTGCAAGTAGAAGATATTAAAAAGAGTATCTGATTATCTCTTTATTTCTTTCTCCAAATCTTTCCATTTTCTCTTCAACTGCCGAATCAAATGATCGGTCATTTCGGCGGCTAGCTTTTTTTTGCCGGCGTATTCCGCGACCGCCCGCTCCACGAGCGCGTCATACATTTCTTTGGTCGGCCCCTCCAGTTGTTTAAGGCTTGTTTTCAATTCGTTATAAAGCGGCTCTAAATGCGCCGCCAATTTAGCGCGCATCTCTTTACCCTTGGGCGTGGCATTGAGCCACATCAAGGTCGCGCCGAGCAACCCACCTAAAAATAAGCCTTTTTTGAATCGTCCCATATACTTAAAACGCTAAATTTATAAGTTCTACGCACTAAACAGCGTGAAATACTTACTGCTAATCAAGTGCCACAGCCTGGTTGAGCCGCCGCCGGGCCGCCCGCGCTTAACTCCGTGCCAAAACCGGCGCCATAGGAACTATTGCTTAGAGTCTTTTGACATTCCGCGGGAGGATTGGTGAAAGCGGCGCAGATGACTTGTTTCAGAGCTTCCGGAGTGCGGTTTACCGGATAAAGAACGCATTGAGCGCCGAGCGCCTGACATTGGGCAAAATCCTCTTCAGAAGAAGCGAGGGTAACCCCGTTTACCACTAAAGTCGGCGAGCCCTGTACGCCATACTTGCGACTCAAATCGGCGTGAATCGGAAAGACTGGATAACGGCCATTAAGCCATGACCCTTGATCATTATATTTAGCCATAACGCCAAATTTTTTATCAGTGCGAGAAATACAACTCGCGAGAGCGGATTGATTTACATCAACGGCGGTCAAACATTGCTGATACCCCGCTTCGTTGCCATCATTTTGACCGGCGCCAAAGAAACATTTTAGATAAGCTTGATACTTGGCCGACTGTTCGGTTTGGATACAGTGCTGGCGAGTGTTCTCGTCCACCTCTTTCTTACCATGCATGGCGTAAGAAACGAACTTCACACTGATATCAGCCTTGTTTTTAAGAAGCTCCCAGGCTGGCGCCGCGGCCTTTTCCATCTGCAAGCCGAACGGGCAGTAGGACATCACAAATAACTCCACTTTTGGTTTACTGGTTTTGGGCAAATTAGACGCCGGAGCAGATGGCGCCGTTGGAGATGGTCCCTGGACAGCCACCGGAGCCGATGCGGCCGGCGCGGGTGTTCCGATGTCTTTACCTTTAAACATAATCGCTCCGAGCACGATAAAACCAATCGTGCCAACGGATAACACGCCGCCGACCAACCCAACAACAAGAGCGCTCTTAGGGTCTAATTGACTAAAAAAACTTTTTGGCTCGTCCATAATCATAGAACGTAAAATTAAATTACTTCTTTGAATAAACTATTATATAACAAAACATATTTTAACGCAACCGCATCACCGTGATCCGCCGGAGCATCCGGCAAATAATCGCCAAGCCAGCTGGCGGAACCGTCCACTTCATAAAATTTGCCTTTGGCCATCAGCGCGGCGCCAAAATTCTTTAGAAACATCTGCTCCGAGGGGGCGGCCACAACGTCGGACAGCTGAAACAATTTAGGAAGATAATACCTATTATACCAGACAATGCCCAAACTAAAAAAATCCGGGGTGGCCACACGGCGATGAAATGTCGCCACCAAAGGAATTTGCGGATGTTCCTTTTTCCAGGCAATAATTTTTCCGGCCGCCCCCAAAAATGGACAGTGCGCGTGGACGAGATCATACTCGCTCAAAGTCGCGATTAATTCCGCAACCGAATTGAGGCCCAAAAAACGCTGCGATGGCGCTTTAGCGGCCACCTCTCCGCGCTCCTCCCGCGAAGCGCCGCCATACTGCAAAGTAAACGCGTCGGCCTCAATACCATACTCGGGAAGTTTTCCGACCAAAGAAAAAGCGGCGGCGCGGATGTCGTCAAAATAGTCAAAGGCAGAAGGGATGATGTGAAGGATTTTCATACTTTTTTGCGCGCCATGAGATGGACATTGGGCGACGGCGCCCGGCTGAAAACCGCCGATTCTAGATAAATAAAGCCGTTCACTGCTTTTTTTATCAGTTTCACCGGCGGCGATGATTTTTGGTCAAAATACATTTCGTTATTGATTTGTTGGAATCCCTGCCGTTTAGCCGCTCGATCCATTAAAAAGAAAGCAACCACGCCCACGATCTGGCCGAGCAGATGTTCGCTGTAACGGAGCGACACAACGGAAAAATGGGGCTGAAATAGAATTAACAGGGAGCGACGGAAAAAATAGTTAATGTGCCCGGCATATTTTCCCGTCAGGTTGCGCTTCAAACGCAATTTATCAAGCAAATGCCAAAGCGACAGCGAGTCGCTTTCGCATGGCACAAAGCAATAGGCAATGCCGCCCGACAGCAACACCCGAGACATTTCCGCGAGCAGAGCGGCCGGGTCGGCCACGTGCTCCAAAACATCAAAAATAAGCACAGCGTCAAAAAAACTATCTTCATAAGGGAAACGTTCGGCGCTCACAGCATAAACAACGCCGTCAGCGCGGCTTTTGGCCTCGTCAATGGCTTGGACGCTAATATCGCAACCATGGCAATCAAGCTCCGGCCGAAGCTGTTTAATGCCTCTGATAAACCGGCCGGCGCCACAACCAATTTCCAGAACTTTGGAGCCAGCCGGAAGAGTGCACAGAGCATTTAGAGCCTGGCGCAAACGAAAACTGGCCGGGTCGCTCCACGCGAGAATGGCCGTCCCCCGCCCCCAAATAGATTGTTCGTAGTTAAATGGCACAAATTAAATTATTTGATAATTTCTTGATAAATTTTTTCCAGACGATCAAGATGTCCGCTCAGGCTATATTGTTTCACAACACGTTCACGGCCGCGGCTGGCCAACTCTTGGCGAAATTCCGGAGCAAGGTTCAAAAACGCCGCCAAACGATCGCGCAAACTTTCAGCCGAACCCGGGGTAAAAAGCCAGGCGGATTCAAGGCGATTTTGTAATTCAGGCAAAGAGCTGGCGATGACCGGGCACCCCGAGGCGAGCGCTTCGTCGGCAACCAAGGAAAACGATTCGGCGTCAGACGAAACAACAAGGCAGACGGAGCAATTGTAATAAGCGACGAGTTGCCGCCGATCGTGGCAAGGACCGACGAACCGAACGCGCGCAGTCAAGCCAAGTTCCGCCGTCATTTTCCGGTATTTTTCTTCCGCGTAGCCGCCGCCGACTACAGCCAGAACGACATTGGCATCTCCAATGCCATTTAAAGCCGACAGAAGCAGATCCAGACGTTTCACCGGCAATAGGTTGCCGACAAATAAAATTATTTTTTTGCCAACCCAGTCAAAAATTTCTTTGGGAATATCACGGTGGGCGTCGGGACGGAACAAATCCGTGTCAACGCCATTGGGAAGTTCAGTCATCCGTTCGGGAGGCAAAAATTGTTTTAGCTGGCTCCCCAGCGCGTGAGCGTAGTTTACCATGAGTACCCGGCTCGCTCCCTTTACAATAGCGCGAAACAGCAAAAGATCATACGCCCTCTGCACCAACCGTCTGTGCCAGACGGTTGGTGCAGCGTCCATGTGATAAGTAAGCGTAAATGGCCGGCCATAGAGTTTGTGAGCGAGCAATACCCACTCGGCCCCGCCATACCATGGATAATGCAAATGAATGATATCAAACTGTTTCAATTCGCGAGTGAGCTGGGGCGCCAAGCCCGCGTCCCCCCCCCTAATCCACGGCCATAAACGGACTACTCGAAAATTTAAAGCGTCTTCCGGCGCAGACGGATCGCCATAATTTAGGGTAAAAACCGTGACGGTGTGGCCACGAGCCGCGAGCCCGCGGCATTCATCAAAAGCCACCGCTCCCATGCCGCCTAGACGCGGCGGAAAAGTGGAAACGACATGCGCAATCTTCATACCCGGTTATCCTTCATCGCTTCTTCCAGCGCCTCTTTGCGAGTGAGCAAAGTAATCTCTCGCTTCATTTTTTCCATCATGACAAGCAGACGAAATAAGCTGAAAAAAATCGCCACCAAAGCGACGTACACTACCAAATCGGCTCCGCGGCCAATTCCGACCAGCCGAGCAAAATAAGATGCTGAATTCGGCAACAACGCGACAACGCCCGCGATAACCCAAAAAGCAGCCCAAAAAAACATCCACCAAAAGGCAAGCGCGCGCTCCCGAAAACGCTCGACGACTTTAAAAATAGCGTAGAGAAAGAAAACGATTAAAACGGCCTGAATAAGAAGCATAGGCTAACGGGTTAATTTATTTATCATTAAATCGGCGACAATCTTCAACCCGCCGCCAACCCCCTGCCCCATCTCCCAATATGCCACTTCAACGGGATATTCTTTGAAACGCAAATTATATTTTCTAATTGCCGCGGTAATTTCAGTATTGTGGGCCATGCGATCTTGAGTAATGATAATACGATTAAGCGCGGAGCGGGAAAAAATCCGAAAGCCATTGTGCGCGTCGGTGAGTTTCAAACCGATGAATACATAATTTATCCAACGACTTACCGGCAAAATGACGAAACGTTTGAGCCAGGGAACGCGAGAACGTTTGTCCAAAAAACGCGAACCTAAAATAACCTCAAAATTTTCTCGGCGCATGAGCTCTAGCGCCGGAGCGATATCGCTTGGATTAAATTGCCCGTCGCCATCAAAGTGAACGGCATAGCCGGCTCCGTGCGCGCGGGCATAGCTATCCCCGGTTTCTAGCGCCGCTCCCTGCCCGCGATTAAGCGCGTGCCGCAATACCAGCGCGCCGCACTCTCTGGCCGCACGCGCCGTATTATCCGTAGAACCATCATCAACCACAATCAGTTTAACTCCCCCCCCAACAATCTGTTTCAATCTTGGTTCCTGTTCAAAAAGGCCGCGCACCACGCGACCTATATTTTTCTCTTCATTATACGCCGGCACAATGATAAACACCATAGGAAACCACTACGCAGACTGATTAAAATCGGAAAAAAGAAGCGATTCCTTGTGGGAGATGACGTAGTCAATAGTTTTGCGCAAACCGTCCTCTAAGCGCATAAGCGGAAACCATCCCAACGCGTCTTTGGCGTAACTGATATTCGGGAGGCCTTTTCGGCTTAAAAAGAGCAGTGGCTTCTCAAATACCAATGAGGAACGCGAGTTGGTGAGTTCAATAATCTGTTTCGCCACATCGGCATATTTTATCGCTTGTTCGCCGCCCAGGTTCATCACGCGCACCTCCGGATCGCTCCCCATCAAACGCGCCAGTCCGTCAACAATGTCGGAAACATAGCACAGGCTGGTGGAAAAACTCTCATCGCCGTAAATAATGAGATTCTTGCCCTCTAAAGCATTAATAATAAAATCTGGAATAAGCTGACGCTCAAACAGCCGCATATGGGGCCCATAGGTGGTGAAAACGCGGGCGATTTTAACGTCGAGCCCATGCACTTGCTGATAAGTCGCCGCGCAAGTTTCAGCGAACCGCTTGCCTTCGTCATAACAAGCCCGCAGGGAGAGGTGGTCAACCGCGCCCAAATCAGTTTCCTTAAAAACCCGGTCGCTCTGAGCCTCGCCATAAATTACCGCGCTGGAGGTGAAAAGATACCGGGCATGATATTTCACAGCCAAATCAAGCGTATTGATCATGGCGGAAGAATTGGCCCAAAGCGATTGCATTTTTAATTTCTCAAAATTCTTCGGATTAGTGGGGCAGGCTAGATGATAGATTTCTTGAATGCCCTGAAACTTCACCTTGAATTTATCAAGTTCGTCAAAAGCGTCTAGATCAATCGGCTTGTTGACATCATAGTTGATAAATTCAAAATCAGGATACTGCAAAAGATGATTAATGGCGTTGGGATGCGAATTGGAAAAATTATCAACGCAGATGACATTCGCCTCTTTGAGCAAGCGCTCGCATAAATGCGAGCCGATAAAACCGGCCCCGCCGGTCACGACCACATTTTTTTTCTCAAAAATAGGAATATCCATAGACATAAATGTTCTCGCTAATAATAACATTGAACGGCAAAATGGTCAATCAATTTTGCCGTCAATTTTGGGAATGGCTACCGGTTTTAGCGGCGTGCCTGATTGATTAAACACGCTGAAAACTCTCCCATCCGTTTGAAACGGCAAAAGCGACTGCCGCGCGCCCCCGGCGCTGGCCACGGCGATAATTTTCCAAGGAACACGGCCGTTACTATCTTGAATTTCGTTAAAACGATAACTGCCGCTTGGCAAATCAAGCGTTACCATGCTAATAGCAGATTTTTCCCGAACAACCAAAGCCATCTGTTCGCCTGACCCAGGCCAGAAATGGCCGATGGCGGAGGCTAGCACCGTTCTAATTCCGGGAATGCGGGCTAGGAGTATTTCGCCTTGATCATCAAGCGGCAGTTGGGTGATGATCGCCTCTCCGCCCCGCTGGGTCACGGCCACGACAGCGCGGCTAATTGCGCTCAATCTCCAATCGCTAATAGCTCCGGCGACAGTTACTTCTTTAAGTTTTTCACCCGTGTTTGAATATTCGGTAAAAATAGTTTTCTTGCCGCGGGCATCAAACTGTTCAACGACGATAAAAACGCCGTCTTCAGCCGCGAAAGCGCGAATGGATTTTGTCAAACGCCGCGGAACGGCTGGCACAATAAAATCGCGAGCGGCAATCGCACCTTTTTCCGATAGTTGGCGGACAATAAAATTGCGCCCGCTTTTAAACAAAATAACCGTCCGTTTTTCGGTGTCATCCTCCCCGCGCACCGCTCCAGCGCTGACAATTTCCCCATCAGCCACTACAGCTACGAGAGCGGCGACTTTGCTTTTCACTGATTGACGCCACAGTCCGTGCGCGTCATAATAGTAAAATAATCCATCCAACGTGTCTTCCGGCGGCTCCACTTTACTGGCCGCGGCGACAGCCCGACCGATATTTAATCGGCCGGCGCCGATTTTTCCTAAATAGTCCAAATTAAAATTATCAATTTTATCAGTATTGGCTAACAGAGTGGAAATAATGGCGCTTGGCCGCCAATTCGGATGCAGGCTCTTCAGCAAAGCGGCGGCGCCAGCCACAATTGGCGCGGCAAATGATGTGCCTTTCCAGCCGCCGCCAAATTCATAATTATAGCCAAACTGCGGAGCATATCGTTCGGTAGAAAAAATTCCCTCGCCGGGCGCGGCGATATCAATGCAACTGCCATAATCGCTAAAACGGCTTAATCGATCAGAACCATCAACCGCGGCAACCGTCAGAAGCCAATTGACGCTGTCGCCATTATCAAAACAAGCTGGATACATTGGTTTCACGTCAAGATCACCGGAAATACCGCGACCATGATTGCCGGCCGCTGTTACCACCACTGCTCCTTTGTTGTAGGCGCGGCGCAGAGCCTCCCGCAGGGACCCGACCGAATCCTCGCCGATAAAACTCATGCTGATAACATTGGCGCCGTTCTGAACGGCATAGTCAATGGCGGCGATCACCTGCGTGAATAAACCGGCGCCAGAACTGTCAATGGCGCGGATGGGCATAATCCGCACCCGCCAATTCAACCCCGCGCCACCACGATTATTGTCGCCGACCGCCCCAATGAGCCCGGCGATAATGGTGCCATGGCGCACCGCCTCCGGATCATCTTGAACATTAAATACCGAGGTGCGCACGTTGTTATTATTATCAACGAAATTCCAGCCATTCACATCGTCTGTATATCCGTTGCGATCATCGTCAACGCCATTATCTGGAATTTCTCTTGTGTTCACCCAGATATTGCCGCGCAAATCATTATGCCAGATGTCAACGCCGGCATCAATAACCGCCACCACCGCATGGCGCGAGCCGACGCCATAGTCCCAAGCCGCGGGCGCGTTTATCTGATTCCACATTTTTTCCTGATCCGCGTAGTTCGGGTCGTTTGGCAAACGAGCGAAAACCGCCTCGGGCGCGCTTAAAATGACCAACGAGAAAATAACCAGACCAAAGGTTGCTTTTTTTGCTATAATGCTATATAATCCGCTCATAATCTTTTTAGTATAACATAAATTAAAGCTAAAAACCAAGCTGAACGAGGAACGCTTATGTATTACCGAGTCAAACAATTCCTGCTCTTGATCGGCGATGTCGCCATGCTTTACGCCGGGTTTTACATTGGCGTCGCTCTGCGCTACCAAGAGTGGGCGCCGCGCGATCTTTTTGTTCTGGTCCAGCCGATCAGCCAATTATTCGCGGGGGCTGTAATCATCTTATTTATCATCGGTCTTTATGATATCGGCCGGGTAAAAAACTCACGGGCTTTATACCAAAAAATACTGCTCTCAGCCGGCATCTGGGTCATTTTAGCTATCATCTATTTCTATATCAAAATTGCGGCGCTTGTTACCCCCAAAACTACTCTGCTTTGTATCACCCTTGGCAGTTTCGGTTTAATGGTCTTATGGCGCGCTTTCTACAATCATTTCCTTTCCACCGTTATCTGGCGCACCAGCGTCGTCTTCGCTGGATTGTCAAACGAGGTGACGGAATTAGCTCGCCAGATTACCGCCGAACCGGAACGCGGGTTTGTCATCGCCGGGCTGATAACCACGCCCTCAGAGGCCATTCACCCGGCACTCAAAGACTACCCGTCCGCCGAAACACTCACTGAATTAGCCAAAAAAAATAACGGCCATTTCCCGGAACTAATCGTGCTCAACCCGACTTTACGCAATAACACGACTTTGCTCGCCGAGCTCTACCGCGCTATCTTCCGCCAAATCACCATTATGGATCTCGCTGAATTTTACGAAACGATATTCCAGCGCATCCCGCCCTTTACCTTTTCCGAAGCTTGGTTTATCACCAACCTAAAAGAACAACGCCGCAGAATCTATGATCGCGGGCGCATCCTCACTGATTACGCTCTCGCAATCATCATGACGGCGGTCTTTTTCGCCACTTTCCCCCTAATCAGTCTGGCCGTTAAATTAACCTCTCCCGGCCCGGTATTTTTTAAACAAAAAAGAATCGGCCGGCTGGGCAAGGTCTTCGCTATCTATAAATACCGCACCATGTTTAGCTTAAACCCGGATGGCAGCGCCGAAACCGGGGGGCCGCAATTCGCGGCGGTTGGCGACCGTCGCGTTACGGCCGTTGGCCGCGTGCTTCGCCGCACCCGTCTTGATGAGTTGCCGCAGGCGCTTAATATCTTGCGCGGCGAGATGAGCCTGATCGGACCCAGGCCGGAGCGCCCGGAATTCGTGGAACAACTGACCGAGGCGATGCCGTTTTACGCCGTTCGCCACCTGGTAAAACCGGGCTTAACCGGCTGGGCACAGCTTCAACAAGCCTACTACGGCGATATTAAAGAAAACCTCTACAAACTGGAGTATGACCTTTATTATATTAAAAATCGGAGCTTCTTTCTTGACGTAACGATACTGCTTAAAACCATTTCAGTAATCGCCCGAATGATGGGGCGCTAGGAGGAAGCAAGGGCTGGCTTTCTTTTACCCGACACCGCCGCCATGAGGCCGACGAAGAGCGGATGCGGATTAAGCGGCTGGCTTTTGAGCTCGGGATGAAATTGAACGCCGATAAAATACGGATGATTTTTTAGCTCAACTATTTCAACCAGATTTGATTCCGGATTCACGCCGACAATCTCAAAACCATTTTTCTCTAATTCAGCGCGGTATTCGTTAGCAAACTCGTAACGGTGGCGGTGGCGCTCGTTAATGCGCAGGACCCCATAGGCTCGCTCCGTCCGGCTCCCCTTTTTTAAATCACAGGCATAACTGCCCAAACGCATGGTGCCGCCATAACGATTTTTGTTAATATTTTCTTGCTGATACGGATTGACATTGATGATCAGATGCTGGGATTTAGAATTCACTTCGGCGGTATGGGCATCGGCATATCCTAAAACGTGGCGGGCAAATTCAACACAAGCCAGTTGCATGCCATAGCAAAGGCCAAGATAAGGCAACTGGCGCTCGCGCGCGTACTGAATGGCCATGATAACCCCCTCAATGCCGCGCGTGCCAAAACCGCCCGGGACGATGAGAGCGCCAAACTGGTTTAGCCCCTCAACTTTCTTGGGCTCCGCTTCATACTGCTCCGAATCAATCCAGGTCATCTCGGGCTCCAGACCAAGCGTCCAGGCGGCGTGCTTCACCGCTTGAATAACCGAAATATAAGAATCAGCCAGCGTGAAATCGCCGGTGGCGAAATACTTGCCGACCACCGCGATTTTAACCGTCTTTTTAACCGCCTCCATTTTATGTAAAAAATTATCCCACTCGCCGCTTCTTCGTTTCAAATCCAATTTAATTTTCAAGCGCTTGGCCAGAAGCTGACCAAAATTCTGTTTTTCCAAAACGCCCGGAATCTCATAGATATTTTTGACATCCGGCGCCGAGACTATATTCTCCGGTTTCATCCAGCAAAAAAGAGCCAGCTTTTCTTTGCGCGGCTTATCCAGCATATATTTGCCGCGCGCGATGATAAAATCTGCCTGCAACCCGGCGTTATTAAGAGTGCGGGCGGCATGCTGGGTGGGTTTGGTTTTCATCTCGCCAAGATGCGATGGCACCGGCATATACCCGACCAGCACAATCACCACATCATCCGGATTATCCAGCTTCATCATGCGCGCCGCTTCAAGAAACAGAATGTTCTCATATTCACCCACGGTGCCTCCGATCTCCACCACCATAATCTCGGCCTTGGTGCGCTCCGTGGCTTTTTTTATGCGCTCTATCACCTCAAAAGGAATGTGCGGCACCACTTGGACGCACTTGCCTTTGTAGTACATACTGCGCTCCTTTTCAATCACGCTTTGGTACACCCGACCAGTGGTCATGTAGTTGCTGGAAAATAGATTGGTGCCCAGAAATCGCTCATAATTCCCCATGTCCTGATCCGTTTCGTCGCCATCTTCGGTGACAAACACCTCGCCGTGCTCCACCGGGTTCATGGTGCCGGCGTCCACATTGATATAGGGGTCAATTTTGATGGCCGAAACTTGTTTGCCGTAATTCTTAAAAATCCGGCCGATAGAGGCCGTGGTAACGCCCTTGCCCACGCCGCTCATGACGCCGCCGGCCACAAAAATATATTTCGTTTTCCGCATAGCATTTTAAGAAAAAAACATCCCCGGGAAGGGCGTTTATTTTTATTTAAGTGGTATAGGGAGTTATAAGCACGCTGACATTCGCCTCCAAACCGTGCCGAAATTTTATCTTCACCGGAAAAGTCCCGCTCTCTTTTATCGGCTTCATGACAATTTGACCGCTCTCCACGCGAACGCCGGCCTTCCTCATCGCCTCGGCCACTGTCACAGCAGTGACAGCCGCGTAGAGGTGGCCGCCGCCGCTCGCTTTTTCTTTGATTTCAATTTCCTGACCGTCAATTTTTTCAGCCAATTTTTGTTGAAAAGTCAAATCGCGCTCGGCCTCTTTGGCCGCTTTTTTGCGCCTTACGGCCAAATCATCAGCGGCTTTTTCCGAGGCCGGCACCGCCAAATGGCGCGTAAACAAAAAATTCCGCGCGTATCCCTCGGCTACCTCTTTAATATCGTCGGCCCGCCCCAGCCCGGGCACATTTTGTAATAAAATAACTTTCATAGCCGGCCTTGCGCTATTTCAGTATTTCCCGTAGTATGATACTACGTTTTTAACAAATAAGCAACTATGGCCACCAACCCTCAGCGACCAATTTTCAAAAGCGGCATCATCACCCTCGTCGGCCGCTCCAATGTGGGAAAATCCACTCTTTTAAATACTCTCGTTGGCACGAAAATCGCCGCGGTAACCGACAAACCCCAGACCACGCGCAATGTTATCCACGGAGTCTTAAATCGCCCCCAAGGACAGGCGGTATTTGTGGATACGCCGGGCGTATTTAAAGAACGCCGCAATCACCTGTCCAGCCAACTCGCCGAAAGCGTCGGCGAGTCGCTCCGCGGCATTGATCTGGCGATCTATGTGGCTGACCCGACTAAATCTGTCGGCGCGGAAGAGCGCGCCGTTTTGGCTATGACGCGCCGCCTCGCTGTCCCAAAAATTTTAGTGATCAATAAAAGCGATCTGCCCCAAAACGAAAAGGAGTTCGCGGAAGACTACTGGGCGCTCGGAAGCGACTTCGCCGCGGTGTTTGAGCTATCCGCTTTGCGTCATCGCCATGTGGAACCGCTCATTGAAAAAGTTTTTGAGCTTCTGCCCGAGGGCGAACCGCTCTACCCGGCAGACCAGCTCACGAACGTGGATAAAAAATTCTGGGTGGCGGAAATTATCCGAGAAAAAATTTTCCTGGCCCTGCGCAAAGAAGTGCCCTACACCACGCATGTGGAAGTAACGGAAATTGAGGAAAAACCAGAAATTTTTGTCATCAAAGCGATTGTTTATACTTACGACCGCAAATATAAAGAAATGATTATCGGCAAAGGCGGCCGGGCCATTAAAGAAATCGGCATTGCCGCGCGCAAGGAATTGGAGCAAGCCATCGGCAAAAAAGTCTTCTTGGAATTAGAGGTAGAGACAGATAAGCGCTGGATGGACCGGGTGAAATAGTTATCCACATGTGTGGAGTTATCCACATTTCTTCTCTTGACTGTCGCGCTAAAAAAGCGTAAACTTTTGACTATGTTCGTTTTATTTTTACTTTTCGGCTTATTTTAGCCAAAAAGCAAAGAAACGCCACGCACTTTACAACTTATCACACCCCAAATTAGCTCCAAAAACCATAAAAGACTTGGGATACAGGCACAATTAAACAAAATTGTTTCTGTACCCCAAGTCTTTAAAGAGTCGGGTTTCCACAGGGCTTTCGCCCTCCGATTCGCCTTGACCAAGGTTGGTTGAGGTAACTTTGTGGAAAAAAGGAGCAACACCGCCATGAACACGCCCAAGACGCAGCCCAACTTCGTCAATCTGCGCACGAACCCCAGGTTCGCCGCCGTCATCGCCAGCGCCGTCGCCACCGCGAAGAACCAGGGCGCGAAGATCGACACCGGCGCCAAGGAGAACCGCTTCAAGGCCGCCACCGCGACCCGCGACTACGCCGGCCTGGAGCGCGCCGCCCTGCGCGTCATGAAGATGCGCGGCCAGAAGTACACCGACCAGAACTACCAGGCCGCCATCGCCGCGATCGCCGCGAACAAGCTCACCGACTCCGAGCAGTTCCGCGCGGCCATCGCCTTCGAGAGCGACGCCACCTCCATCCACATCGCGACCCGCGGCATCGACGAGGTGCAGGCCGTGACCCCGCTCTTCCTGCTCGTGGAGATCGGCGACGCGTCGGTCAACTACGAGACCGGCGAGTGGAAGAAGAACGCGCGCTTCACGCGGCTCGGCAGCAAGCTGCGGGTCGTCGCCACGGCCGCGGCGCCGATCGTCGGCAAGTACCTGCTGAACTAGGCGCGCCAACAGCGCAACGGGGTGTGGCTACACCAAGTAGCAGCTAATACAGTGCAAACGGTGCCGAGCCCAAGGCTCTCGCACCCCGTCTCATCTTGATCTTTAGCAATAAATCTCGCTCTTCATGAAGAGCAGGATAAAGGTCGCGAGTAGACGATAAAAAAACCCACCTCTTCGGTGGATTTTTTATTTATACTTTTTACCGTTATCATTTTTTAATCCCCAAAATTTCGTAGGCTTTGTCAATCATAATATCTTTACCGATTTCCTCCTTGTCAAAATCTTCTTTCACCGCGGTATCCGGAGTAATACCAGTTTCATTGATATTTGTGCCATTGGGCGTGTACCACTCGGCCACGGTAATTTTGAGCGCCGACCCATCTCGGAGATTTTCAAATTCCTGCACCGACCCTTTGCCAAAGGTTTTTTCGCCAATCACTGTCGCCGCTTTTTGATCTTGCAGGGCGCCCGCGACAATTTCCGAAGCGGAGGCGGAGCCGCCATTTACCAGCACCACCGTTTTCATGCCGGCCAGACGGTGAAAGCCTTCGGTTTCGTGGACATTTTCCCGCCCGCCGCTGAATTTTTCGCTCACGATAACGCCATCCACAATCCATTCACTAGCCATCGCGACCGCGGCGTCTAAATAGCCGCCCGGATTATTGCGCAAATCAAGAATAATCGCCTGCGCTTTACGGGCTTTGAGCATATCAATATAGCGCGCGAGATTAGGCATGGTCTGTTCATTAAACTGCATAACGCGCAGGTAGGCCACGGCGCCCGGACGCATAGAAAAGAGCACGGACGGCACGTTGATAGTGGCGCGATGAATGGTGAGATCGCGCGGTTTTTCCCAACCGGCGCGCATAATAGTGAGAATAACGGTGGTTGTGGTGGAGCCGCGTATATGTTCAACGGCCGTGGATACGTCCATACCCAGCGTTGAACGACGGTCAATCGCCAATATCCGATCGGCCGGACGCAGGCCGGCGCGCTCCGCCGGGGTATCCGGCAGAGGAGCGATGACCACTATTTGATTGTTCTTATTGCCGATTTCCGCCCCAATGCCGCCGAATTCGCCAGCCAGACTTTTGGTAAACTCGGCCGCGGGCGCCGGCGGGAAATAAACGGAATAGGGATCGCCGAGGCCAAAGACCAGACCCTGCAGAGCGCCATAAAACAATTCGCTGTCTTTCACCGGCTGTTTAACATATTTGGCGCGCACCCGATCCCACACTTCCCAAAATTGGTTGAAATCAATATCTTTCGCGCGATTTTTATTTCGATCAATATTAATCAAATTCACCGCGGCCGCAGAACTGCCGGCGCTCTCCGCTTGTTTTCGCAAAATCATTTTGCGGCCGATGAACACGCCAAAACCAAAAGTCAGAACCAGTAAAATTATAGCAAGATAAGTGCTGGCATAGCGATGGGCGCGCTGTTTGGCTGGCGAAGGCCTATTTTCCAACGCAAAATTTTCCATACGCTTTTATTTAGTAAAAAATTATTCTTTCACCAAGACGATATCGGCGCCGGCCCGATTGAGCGTTTCGTACAAATTCTCATAACCGCGGTCTATTTCGTAAGTATTGCGCAAAACCGACCGGCCTTTGGCGCCGAGCATAGCGATGAGAATATTCACGGCCGGCCGGAGCGCCGGCGGGCAGACAACTTCGTTGGCCGTGAGCTTGGCCGGCCCTTCAATCCATACGCGGTGCGGATCAAGCAATGTTACTTTGACGCCTAATTTTTGCAACTCCAAATGATAGACCGCCCGATTTTCAAAGGCCCAATCGTGAACCAGCGTGCGCCCCTTGGCGAGCGCCAAAATCGGCACGAAAAGAGGCAGATTGTCCATATTAAGCCCGGGAAACGGCCGGCCTTCAATTTTATCCGGCAGAGCCGCTAATTTGCTTGGCTGAATAAGCACATCCACTATCACGAATCGCCCATTTTCTGAATAACGGCGATTTTTTATTGCCAGCCGCGCGCCCATTTTCTGCAATTTATAAAGCTCAAGCTCTAGAAATTCCAACGGGCAATTGGCGACGGTAACGGTGGAGCGAGTAACCAAGCCGGCCGCGATATAGGTCATGGCTACGATCGGATCGGGCATTATTCTGTAATTTTTCACCGCGCGCAGTTTTTTCACGCCAACAATTGTGAGGATGGTGGCGCCGATGCCGGAGATTTTGGCGCCAGCCTGATTCAAAAAATAACAGAGATCTTGCACCTGATAATTGGCCGAAGCCATCTTGATGATGGAAACGCCGGGAGCGAGCGCGGCGGCCAGCACCGCGTTGGCGGTCGCCGTATCGCCGGATTCGTACATCACAATGGAAGCAGGGCGCAAGGGGTGGTTAATCACTTCGTAATAGCGATCGCGAGAAATAATTTCCACGCCAAAATTTTCCAGAGCGTAAAGATGCGGCCGGACAGTGCGGTTGCCGAGTTTACAGCCGCCGGATTTATAAATTTTATAGCTCGGTTCGCGCGCCGCCAAAGCGCCAAAGAGCAGGAGCGAAGCGCGAGTTTTTTCGGAAGCGAGGCGATCAATGGCGCCAAGTTTCAATGGCGCCGACGAATCAAGCGCCACTATCCCTGGCTTGGTGTCATCTACCTGAACGCCGATGCTTTTTAGAAGCTCAACGATGCGGTAGACTTCTTCAATTTGCGGAACGGCAGTCAGCGTCACTCGGCCGCGCACCGCCGCCGCGGCGCACAAAATCGCCACCGCCGAATTCTTGGCCGATTGGTTTTGAATAACGCCGTGAAGTTTTTTCCCGCCGTTGATAATGACGTAAGACATAAAAAAGCTTCCCAGAATAAGCTTTGACGAAGAACTGATTTTCAGTTATGATGAAGTATACTTTACTACCAATGTTTTGGCAATATGGAATACTCGGGAGCCATTTTTACCCGCCCGCTCCGGCGTGCTGTTTTAATTCTCTTTATCGCGGCCTTTTTGATCGCCGCGCCGCTGGTCGTTTTGTACACCATCGGCTATCGTTATGACTTCAAAAACGGCCTCCTGCGCGAGACCGGCAGTTTAAGCGTAGACGTTGAACCGAGCGCCGCTCGAGTATTTTTGGACAACTTGGCTCTGCCTGATACCTTGCCTATTCGGCTAAAAGATATCACTCCCCATAAATACACTCTAAAAATCAGCGCCCCCGGCTACTATGATTGGCAAAAAGAAATTGAAATAAAAAATAAACAAACTACTTATATAAAAGACATCATCTTGCTCAAAAAAAGCCAACCGCAAATTATCGCCCGCGGCGAGGTAACAGCCGCTAGCGTGTCGCCAGACGGCCGATACCTGCTCTACGCGGCGAAACGCGGCAATCGCCTATCAATTTTCCTGCGCGATACAGCCGCTGGTGAAACTGCCGCTGTGGCCGATTTCGCCGGCGCCGAACCGGTTCGGATAGTCTGGGCGCCAAAGAATAACTCCGCCATAATCGCAACGCCAGAAAAACCGCCGTATAAAAAAATTATCACGGTGGCAACCGGCAATCATCTGACAAAAACCCGCGACTTGACACAGAACGCGGGGGAACCAGTTAACGCGTTTGAATGGAAAAATTCAACGGAAGCCGAGCTCTATTACAGCACCGCGGGAATGATCGCTTCTTTTGCTCCTCTCACCGGTCAAAAACGCGCTATTACAAAAAATATCTACTTGGGCTGGAGCGTAGAACAGGAAGGTTTGTGGACGCTCTCCGCGGCCGCCTCCACCACCGCGTCGCTCACTCTCACTAAAAATACTTTGGGATTCAGCGAAACTTACGCCGACGTGCGGTTGCCGGCGGAATCACCGACTTTGGCCGACCCAACGCAGTGGCGCCTGCTGGCGGCAGATAATGGAACGGCCCTCCTGGGAAATAAGACCGCCGGAAAAATGCTGATTGTCCGTTCCGACAAACAGTTCACCGTCGCCGCTGATAATTTTCTCCTGTCGCCATATAGTCATTGGTGGATTCTGACCTCGCCATCGGAACTGTGGACCTATAGCGATAGTGCTGAACCCTATCTCTTGAATCGTTCCGGCGAATCGCTCAGGGGAATCGCACCGCTCGACCAATATAACACGCTGGCTCTATATTCTGACAAAACTATGTCCATCATTTACCCATATTATCTGGTTCAAAATAATATTGTAAACCGCGGGGTCGCCAATGTTTCCGCGGACGCTACTCGCCGCATTCTCTATTTCAGCGATCAAGCCGGATTATGGTCATTAACCTATTAAAAAAACTTAATTTATGAAACTCACTACTTATACCGATGGCGGAGCGCGCGGCAACCCGGGGCCGGCGGCCGCCGGCGTAGTAATAAAAAATGAAACGGGCGCTACCTTAGCCGCGTTTGGGAGCTACCTTGGTCGCCAAACGAACAACTTCGCTGAATACACCGCGCTCCTTTTGGCTTTAAAAAAAGCCAAAGAACTAGGAGCGACCGAGGTGAACTGCGTCTTGGATAGCGAACTGGTGGTAAAGCAGATGCGAGGCGAATATAAAGTAAAGGAACCGTCGCTCCAGAAACTTTTTATCCAAGTTTATAATCTCACCCAACAATTTAAGAAAGTGGCCTACCGCCATGTGCTCCGCCACCTGAATAAAGAAGCGGACAGAGAGGTTAACAAGGCGCTGGATGAAAACATCTAGTAATTTATTGTCTTGTAGATCAGCGGCAAATCGTTTCCCATGGCAGAAATATCATCCACTAATCCATCAGACCAATGAATGCCGCCCTGGGGAAGACGGATAGAAAGGGAACTGCCGACCGCAGCGTCTGTGGTGTCAAGCGTTATATAAAAAGTTTTTGACGCGCCAGCGGCAATATCTACATTTTTGGTAATGGCGCTATCGGAGATATTTACTATTTGTGATACCTCTGGCGTGGCGTTCCACACTGCTTGCCCCAGAGCAGTGGTGCTTATATTATCTTTGTATATATTGAGATAACGGGCGCCAGAAACAGTGGCAAAGGTTGAGATAAGCTCTACATTAAAATACTTTATCTGCGCCATATATAGCCCGGCATTAGCTAGATTGGAAATCAAAATTTTTCCAATCACCTGCCCCTCGCTAGACGACAAAACTCCGGTTGGCGTGTCCGGTATCCAAGCGACGGTTAATTTAGCCCGATAAAACTCGCCGGTCGACCCATAAGAACCGGGCTGGCCGTCCGCCGGAATACCCGCGTTCACTACTGCTGGAATGATAGTGTCGCCTGAAACCGCGCCCAGCGCGACCAGCGAACTCGCCGAATCAATGGTTGAAAGCACAACGGGAGTAATAGTCTGTCCGGTGGCGGAAAAATTGCCTTCATACGAAGCAATATCAACTTTAACGGCCACCACCTTGGCGGTTCCAGCCGGAATACTTAAGCTGTCGGGATAGAAAGTGGCGTGCTTATAACTAGGCAAAGTTGAGGAGGCGCCGGGGACAGTATCACTCAAGACGGCTACCGCCGAGCCAAGCTGTTTTTCAATATTTGGATCCGTGACATCAAACAGGCGGATGTTCTTAATGGCATCGCCGTCGCCAGCCGCGGCAGTAAGAAAGCTGGCCGTCAGCTGTTTTACATTGATTGCTTCATTTGGCCCGGCGCTTAACCTAAATTTAGCGATTACTTGATCGGAAGCGCCCAGGAGATAATTAGCAGCAGTCGGGCTATCAGGGTCCGTCTGCACAACAAGCGCGCCCCTGAGAACGATATAATCGTTCTGGAGCGAGAGATTAACATTGCTCGCGCTCATATCGTTGCCGGTAACATTGCTCGCCGCGTTGACCCGTTCAACAGTGAAAAGCGACAGCGGGCTCGGAGTGGCGAGGGCGAGATCCGCCAATACATCTACCGCATAGCGCGCGCCGGCTTTTATAAAAATCTCGGGTTTAAAATTAAAAGTGTAAACCGGGCAGGTGGCAGTCGCGGCCACAACGCCTAATTGCTGACTAGAGGAATCGCGCAAAACAATATTATCCACATACCGGACGCCGCATACTCCGGCGGCGTCGCGTAGCGCGATACTGCTCACCAGCGCGTCATCGCTTTCCGGCGCGGCAATTACAAAAGAAGCGACTTTAACCTGTTCGGCGCTTACGAAGCCGGTCGGGGCGGCCACACTGCCGTCGCCTTGAGCGGTGTTCTTGGTCACTACAACTTTGCTTTTATTCCGAACGTAAGATTGGTTCTTTACCAAAACGGCCAAAAAGCCATTGCGCTGTTTGGTCCCGGTGATTTCCAGCGCGTGGCCCGAAGCGAGATTGGCCGCAGTGATGGCTGAACCTTTTCTATCGGTAAATTTCGTGGCCGCCGTTGTATTCACGGTAATGGTTGATTGCCGATTATTGCCGAAGGAAATCACTAGCGTCAAAGCGACTGTTCCATTCGCGGCCGCCTTTTTTGCCTGTAAAATTCCTTGAAAAATGGTAACTCCCAAAATACGCCCATCCGGAGGTTCGCTGCCAATATCTTGATTCAAATTCACCAAAACAGCGCTCGCCGCTAGCACCAACGCGATCACAGCGGTGCTTATAACAAAAAATTTACTTCTCATATGCTTTTAATTAAAGGCACTATTTTAGTATAACACAAAATGCCGCTATAATACAGACCAAAACAAAAACAGGCCCAATGGCCTGTTCCGCCGCACCGGTCAGATCTCGCGGCCTAATTCTTCCAAAAGCCGGCGCACCTGTTTGTTCACTTTTTTGGGCACATTAATTTTTACTTTCACATATTGATCGCCGCGGCTGCTGCCGCCTAGACGGGTGATGCCGCGCCCCTTGAGGCGAATCAACTGGCCGGATTCAGTGCCCTCGGGCACGACCATTTTCACCGAACCCTCAATGGTTTCCACCGAAATAGTATCGCCGAGCGCCGCTTGAGTAAAGCTGATGACGCTCTCCGTATAAATATCAAAATCTTCGCGATGAAATACTTTTGACGGCCTTACATGCACCCGCACATATAAATCGCCCGATCCACCGCCATGCGGGGCGGCCTCGCCATGACCAGTCAAACGAATAGACTGACCATCGTCAATGCCCGCCGGAATTTTGACTGCGGTCGCCACGGTCTTCGCGACCACGCCGTCACCACCGCAGTGTTTGCATTTTTTATTGGGGAATTTTCCGCGCCCGCGGCAAGTAGGGCAAGCGGCTACGGTCTGCATCATGCCAAGAAACGTGCGTTGCTGTTGCACTACCTGGCCCTGGCCCTTGCAGGTGCCGCAGGCATCAAGCGAACTGCCCGGTTCGGCGCCGCTCCCGCCGCAAACATCACAGGCGGCTTGCTTGTGTAAAGAAATGTCTTTTTCAATGCCAAAAGCGGCTTCTTTAAAATCGAGTTCAACATCAACTTGTACATCTCTCCCCTGTTGAGACCGCCCCTGTCCGCCTTGGCCATCGCCAAACCCGAACATACCGCCAAATAAATCTCCCAAATCAACACCGCCGAAATTAAACCCGTTGGCCCCGCCTTGCCCCCCGCGCGCGGCGCGCATGAAGTCGTCCCAGCTGGCCCCGCCGCCAAACCCGCCCTGCTGTTCAAAGTCCGAACCGAACTGATTGTAGCGCTCGCGCTTGTTCTGATCCGAGAGCACCTGATAGGCTTCATTTATTTCTTTGAACTTAGCTTCATTGCCGCCCTGCCTATCAGGGTGATGAGTCATGGCGAGCTTCTTGAACGCTTTTTTGATTTCTTCGGCGGAAGCGTTTTTCTCTACCCCTAGTACCTTATAATAATCCTTGGACATAATTTACTTGTCGTTCACGACCTCGCCTTCAATCGGCCCCTGATCACCCTTTTTATCGTCTTTACTCGCGTCATCCTTCGGCGCATTCGCCTTATTCGCGGCCGCTTCAGCGGCATACATCTTCATACCGACCGCTTGCGCGGCCTTGGACAGGTCTTCACCGGCTTTCTTGATAGCTTCGGTGTCCTCGGTGTCTTTTACTTCTTTCACCTTAGCGAGCGCGTCGGTCACAGCCTTCTTTTCTTCATCGGTCACGGCAATCTTTTTTTCCTCAACATCCTTCATCATTTTTTCGGTGGTGTAGACCATCGTGTCGGCAATATTGCGCACTTCAATGAGTTCCTGTTTCTTTTTGTCATCATCCGCATGCATTTCAGCATCTTTCTTCATCTTTTCAATCTCATCTTTGGACAAGCCGGAGGATGACTCAATTTTGATAGACTGCTCTTTGTTGGTGGCTTTGTCTTTAGCTTTCACGTGTAAAATACCGTTAGCGTCAATGTCGAACGTGACTTCTACCTGCGGCACACCGCGGGGAGCGGGCGGGATGCCGGAGAGTTCAAACTGGCCAAGCAGTTTGTTATCAGCGAACATTGGGCGTTCACCTTGGGCCACGCGGATAGACACAGCGGGCTGATTGTCGGCCGCGGTGGAAAATACTTGGCTCTTGGAGGTTGGGATGGTGGTGTTGCGCTCAATGAGCTTGGTGAATACCGCGCCCATGGTTTCAATACCGAGAGAAAGCGGAGTGACATCCAAGAGAAGCACGTCTTTCACGTCGCCCTTCAAAGCGCCGCCCTGGACAGCGGCGCCAATGGCCACTACTTCGTCCGGGTTGACACTGATGTTTGGCTTTTTGCCAAAATATTTTTCTACCGTGTTGAACACCAGCGGCATACGTGTCATACCACCGACCATCACGACTTCGTCTATCTCGCCAAGAGTTAGTTTGGAGTCAGCCAGCGCTTTCTTCACCGGTTCCATAGTTTTGTTCACCAGGTCGCCGACTAATTCTTCCAGTTTGGCGCGAGTAAATTTCAAAACTAAGTGGCGAGGGCCGGTCGCGTCGGAAGTGATAAATGGCTGATTGATTTCGCTTTCTTGAGCAGTGGAAAGTTCAATCTTGGCTTTTTCGGCCGCTTCCTTAATGCGCTGTTTGGCCAAGATATCGTTGCTCAGATCAATGCCATCAGACTTTTTAAATTCATCAAAAATCCACTTCATGATAATCTGATCAAAGTCATCGCCGCCCAGATGGGTGTCGCCATTCGTGGATTTTACTTCCACCGCGTTACCGCCATCTTCGCTGGAAATTTCAATGATGGAAATATCAAAAGTGCCCCCGCCCAAATCATACACCGCAATTTTCTGGGCTTTTTTCTTATCAAAACCATACGCCAGCGCGGCGGCGGTCGGTTCGTTGATAATACGCAGCACTTTGAGGCCGGCGATTTCACCGGCGTCCTTGGTGGCCTGACGTTGCGAGTCGTTGAAGTAGGCCGGCACGGTGATTACCGCTTCGGACACTGTTTCACCCAGACGCTCTTCGGCATCCGCTTTAAGTTTGCCTAAAATCATGGCGGAAACTTCTTGCGGCGAATATTCCTTGCCTTGCATCAGCACCTTCACCGCGTCTCCGCTCTTCACAATTTTGTACGGCATGGTCTTCAGGTCGCGCTTCACTTCCGCGTCGTCCCACGACCGACCGATCAGACGTTTGATTGAGAACAGCGTATTCTCCGGGTTCGTCACCCCCTGGCGCTTAGCCAATTGCCCTACCAAGCGCTCGCCCGCTTTAGAAATAGCAACCATGCTGGGCGTGGTGCGCGCGCCTTCTTTGTTTTCCAACACCTTGGGCTGTCCGCCTTCAATGATGGCGACGCAGCTATTGGTGGTTCCGAGGTCGATTCCGAGTACTTTGCTCATAAATATAAAATATTAAATGCTAAATGTTAAATACCGAATAAATTGCTAAATGGTTAAATTGCTGAAAGAGGGACGATGCCGACTTGTCCGCCTTGGGTGGAGTGACTTGGACATACACAAGAAAGTATTAATTTAAGTTAAAATATTTTTTTCAAGAAAATACATAAAGAAATAAAATTATTTTTTATAATTCCACTTCGCATCGATTGCGACAGGGCTTTCTGGGTTTGGCATAAAAATTATTTACTTACAATGTAGAACGGGTCTTGACAAATATTTGTAGTATGGTATACTGGTCTCATCACGATGAGAGGACTACCAAAGGGTTTTGTCCCGCGGGAATGCCTCTCTCACCATCTAAAAGGTCCCTTTAGGGTTTTGTCCCGACTGGGGCCTTTTTTCATTCTTCTCTAATTTATTTCTAAAAAACTGAATATTCACAACAAAATTACTAAATCTGCGCAACAGGGACGAGTAATGCAAATTCGGAACTATTATTTTAGCTAATTTTTCATGTTCGCTCAAGTACTCAACTAAACAGTGAAAGTCGCCATCTCCCGTCACAATCACTGCCTTCTCATAATGAGCCAACTCAATCATAGCGTGCAATACTAAATCGGCGTCTACATTTCCTTTGGTTTTATTTTCACCATTTATTTTTACCTCTAACGTCGGCTTGAAAATACAGATGTACCCGCATTGTTGTAGTGCTGTATACAGCCCTTCATTACCCACCACATACCCAATAAATAAAAATGCCTTCTCAACATGATACTTGTCTTTAATAAAAACTCTAAATCTTTTGAAATCCAATAACCAGCCCTGGCTCTTTACGCCCAAATTTAAATTCTGGCTATCAATAAAGGCGTAATTGTTTTTTCTATCTGCCATAAAATTGCTCTAAAAAAACCCCACCGTGCCTCTTGCGAGGTCAGGGTGGGTGGTTTTAGCTATTACTAGCCTACCACCACACCCACTATTTGTCAAGTGGATAAACTGTCAATGTTAAATGCGATTCCGACTTGTCCGCCTCTGGCGTGGCGCTTTGCTCATAAAATAAAAGTTATTAGCTGGTCATATTACCCACTTGAACGCAAAATTTAATTCTACTGACCGCTTCTTGAGAATTCTTATTATTTTTTTCTCCACCAATATTAACTCCAGCTACTTTTATCCCCGCTCCCCCAGAAACCCCACCCTCCGAGGAAACAGTAAGCGCTACATCGAAATTAATCATGCTCTCGTCAGCACTCTTTGAATACATTAAAAAACTGTTCCTGACGCTGGTCTCGAACTCTTTGTTTGCCCCAACCACACCTTTTTTTATTGCAACCAAAGTTTCTTTGATAAAATTTTCTAAATCCATATAATCAATCTAGATTAAGTATTTTCCAATTTTCTTTATATTTTTCCAACCAACCATCTAGATAATCATCCAAAAAAACACTTTTTAAATTCTTATAAAATGGTAGTAACCGTCGCATCTCAGTATCTTGATGTCGTAAGCCGTTTCTTCCGGGAGTATTGAGCCAAACTTGGTGCGATTCTTTCAAAAGAGCGGCTACGATTTTACTTGGAATTACATATACTATCGGAATTTCTTGAAAGTCTACAAAGCAGTAAAATAAATTTGCGGAAATCAACTCTTCGTGTTTTTTCTTCATATGCCAACCACCGTCACTCCCTAACTCATTTCTAGTTTTAACTTGAATAACAGCTGTTCGCTTTCCGTCAACACTAGTCACTATAACATCTGAATTAGGCGCGCCTCTTGGCAACAGGCCTGCTACATAACCCATTCTTAAAAGTTTATACATTACATAGCTTTCACCTGCTGCACCAGTTAACGTTGTGGTTTTAATAGACATAAATTATTTTTTGCTAAACAACTATATACCCCTCTCCTCGCCTCTCCCCTAATGTAGGAGAGAGAAATTGGAGAAACAATTTATTATTTTCCGCTCTTTTTATTAATCTTGACCTGAACCTTATTCGCCACGGCGGCTTGAGTCTTCGGGCAGGTGATTTTCAGCATGCCGTCTTCAAACTCGGCGGAAACCTTATCTTCCAAAACCGCGGCGGGCAGAGCAATTTCACGATAGAAACTGCCGCTCCGCACTTCTTTGCGGTAATAATTTTTGTCTTCTACTTCGTGCTCGCTTTTATTTTCGCCTTTGAGAGTAAGCACGCCTTTCTGCACGCTCACCTCCACATTTTCCGGCTTCACGCCGGCGAGCGGCGTTTCCACCACCACGGCCTTGTCCGTTTCGTACATATTGATAGCCGGGGTAAAAGCCCACATACCTTTACCGCCCATTACCGACGGGAAACGATTAAACATTTCATCAAAATCTCCAAACGGGTCAACCATTGGAGACCAACGAATGAGGGACATACGATTGAAAATGTTAAATGTTAAATATAAAATTGCTAAATGGTAAATAATAATTGTTAATTGTCATCCTGAACGCTAGTGAAGGATCTCTGTCTTAATTGGCCAACGGACAGAGATTCTTCGTTTCACTAAGAATGACAGTTGTTTATTTCGAAATTATCACTTTAGCTACTTTGACCACCCGGCCGTTCATGGTGTAGCCGCCTTCCACCTCTTTCAAAATGGTCCCATGCGGATGATCTCCGCCAGCTGGCGGATCTTCCTCGCCAACTGCCTCATGCAGTTTTGTGTCAAGCATAGTGCCAACAGTTTTGATCTCTTCCACTTTGTGACTCTTCAAGACACCGGCGAAATACTGCATGATAAAACCAATACCGTTGATCCAGCTTTGTGTTTGTTTGCCCTCGCTGGCTGGTTTGAGAGAGAAGGCTTTTTTAAAATTATCGTAGACCGGAATAAACTCTTCCAAAATCTGCTGTTCACTCATACTCACCAGCTCGGCGCGGCGACTAGCGATTTCTTTCTGCAGATTTTGATAATCGGCGACAGCCCTTTGCCAACCGAGTTTGTACTCCGCGCACTGTTTTTCTAAATCTATTTCCAGCTTGGCGCCAATCTCTGGCTTGACAGCGGTCGTTTCCGGAGCAGGTTGTTGTTCTGGCTGTTGCGCCTGTTGTTTTGATTCATCGCTCATAAGCAATTTAACAATTTATTATTTAACATTCGGCGTTTAGCATTTTCAAATCAATTCTCTTACTTGTTTTAACAAACTCCAATTGTGTTTATAATTCATGCGCTGGGGGCCAAGGAGCACAATGAGCGAGGCGCTGTTCTCGCCAAAACGCGAAGCCACCACCGAGAGCATTTCGCCAAACGGATGCTCACGCCCCAAATACGGGCGCGGAGCAGAGCCGACGCGGTCATAAAAACGCGGCAGATATTCCTCACAACGGTCAAAGACGCGCGACACGCTCGCCACCAGCTTCATCTCGGCAAAATCTGGTTTGCTGAAAAGATTGGATAGGCCGGTATAATACATTTTCTCGCTGGAAAAAGCCACGATAACGCTTTCTTTGGAAATATCCACCAGCGTTTTCGCTATATTTTTACAGCTGGCTTCATAATCAGGGAAAACTTTTTTGGCAGCCGCGAGTTTTTCGGTTTCGCTGGCCTTCACCCTTAAACCGGCAGGGTCAATTTTGCTTAAATATAATTCATAACCACTAACTGTTGGAATACGACCGGCAGAAGTGTGCGGGTGGGTGAGGTAGCCGGCTTCTTCCAGCGCGCGCAGTTCATTGCGCACTGTCGCCTCGCTCCAATCTAAATTCCCCTCTTCAACCAAAAAGCGCGAACCGACCGGTTCGGCCGTCTCTATATAGGCGTCAATAACGAGCGTTAGCAATTGTGCCTGGCGATCATCCATACCCCCTCCCCTACCACCCCCTAAATAGGGGGGATAAGGGTGGGGATAAAATTATCACTCTTTACCTTTGAGTGATAATATACCGCTATCGCTAATACCTGTCAAGCGATACTTTGTGCATAAAAAAAACAAGCCGTTTTTGGCTTGTTTATTGCTAATTGCTCATTGTTAATTACTCTGCCTTATTTATCTGCGAAATTTCGGTGAGCAGAACATTTTCCACGTAGATGCCGCGGGCGTAGAAGATGCGTTCTAATTCATTTTTCAGCTCCACTTCTACCGTGTCGCGTTTGGAGCCGATAATATCGCCATAATCAAACCGACTGAAGACAATACGAATACGGCTTCGGATCGCCGGACGGACTATTTTCGCGACAAAATCTTCGCCAATCGTTTGCCAAATGCTCGGCACTTGATGTATATCAAGGCGGAGCAAGATGGTGCCCTCAACGCCGAGGCGCTTGCTATCTTGGGTAACGGCGGCGATAGGGATATCACCCAACGCGCGCTCGTGCTCCGGATTGAACTGCCGCGAGATGCTGTACTCCAGCGTCTGAACGTTAAAAAGTTTAGCTTTCTGCCAAAATGGAATTTTCAAGTGCAACCCCGAGGTGAGCACTTTTTTAAGCACTCCCCGCCCAAGATCATAGACGCAAGCGACGTATCCCGGCGGCACATAAATAAACAGTCCCTTCAAGACATCATCCACCACGAAGGAATACATTAATTTATCCAAAGATTCTGCGGACATATGATCAAAAAAATATTAAGACAATAAAACAATAAAACATTTTAGTGACGAGCGACGTGGGTGGCGTCTTTTTTCTTCTCCGGTAAAAATAGGCGTCGAACAAGTGTTATAATATCAGAAAATATCATAGTTGTCAAAATAAACAACGACTTGACCATGGGCAGATACCAAAGCGCTAGAAAGGTAAAAAGCGGAAAAAATAACAAATAATACATCTCCGAACGCTCCCAGACCTTCCGCCCCCGGCTCTCAATAAAAATTGATGCCATAAGATAGAGAGAAGCAACGCCGGCCCAAAGCCAATCGTGTACCCGTCCAATTTCAAAACCATAAAAATTGGTATTGATTTTCCCCGGGAAATCAATAAAGGGATAGAGAATTTTGATGACTTTGTCGCCGCTGATTCCACGGATGAAGACCTGGTAGAGTAAAACCAAAACCAATAACTGGATAACCAGCGAGAGCACTTTGGCCCAGGGCGATATATGGTATTTTTTCATTATCCGACGAGCGACTTCTTTCTGCGCCACCCGGTCGTTTTTATAGGCTTGAAGAGTTTTACTGGCCTCTTCAACAGCCTCTCGATGGCGCGCCTCATTGTATTCGGAAATAATGGTCAGCGGCAAAAGCAAAATGCGCAAAAAAATAGTCAGCCAAATGACAGCCCAGCCGAAATTTTCATTGGCGACGTTTGAATAAATCCAGATCAGCGCATTAAAAAGAGGCTGATACAAAACAATAAACCAGAGGGTGGAAAGCATAGATATAACGAAGAAATTATAGCACAGTACCGCCTTTGACCGCAACCTTAACCTTGTAACAACCCAACAAATCGTCTATAATTCAAAGTACCCTCTGAAATTTTATATTTTATGAGAATAAAGACATTTTTAATTATAGTAGCCTCGCTGATAGCGGCCGCGACCATCTACCTTATTGTTATAGACAACTGGGAACGAAACACGCCGCCCGCGGCGACTGATAAATTACGCGTCGTCACTTCATTCTACCCTCTCTATTATTTCGCCTCCCAAATTGCCGGAGACAAAGCGGAGGTTCATAATATCACTCCCGCCGGCGCCGAGCCGCATGATTACGAACCCACCGCGCAAGATATGGCGCGAATAGAAAACAGCCAGCTCCTCATTCTGAACGGTGGCAAACTGGAAGCCTGGGAAGACAAGGTGCGAGATACGCTCAAAGGAACGAACGCGCGGCTGGCGGTGGTCAGTGACGTGATTGCCAATGAACAGACGGCTGAAAATAGAAAAATAGTCCGCGATCCACACATCTGGCTTGACCCGGTGCTAGCTAAAAAGATGGCGGCGGCCATAGCCGATAATATGATAGCCGCGGATATCCATAATACCGCCTACTACGAAAGCAGAGTGGCACAGCTCCAGGCCAAACTGGGTGCCCTTGACCAATTATACCGGCAAGGCTTGGGCGATTGCAAACAAAAAAATATCGTTACCTCGCACGCCGCGTTCAGCTATCTGGCCCGCGAATATGGCCTGGGACAAATCGCAATTTCCGGGTTATCGCCGGAGGCGGACCCAACGGCCAAAGAATTGGCTGACATAGCAGATTTTGTCAAACAGAATAAAATTACTCATATCTTTTTTGAAACTTTGGCCGGCCCAAAGCTCGCCGAAACGATCGCCGACGAGACCGGAGCCCAGACGTTGGTCTTAAACCCGCTTGAAGGCTTGACCGATAAAGAAATAGCCGGCGGGCAGGATTACTTCACGGTGATGGAAAGAAATTTGCTAAATTTGCAAATCGCGCTTAATTGCAAATAGGACGATCGCCTGTGAAAAAATACTCGCTACTCCCCATCTTACTCGCGCTGTTTTACCTGGCCAGCGCGGCCCCCCTCCCCGCCCAGAGCGCGCCCGACGCCGCCGTTCAGGCGCGACTGGAGCAAGAGCTTAAAACGATTGAAACGAAAATCGCTGATTTTGAACAACAGCTCGCCGCCACCAAAGGCGAAAAGAATACTCTCACGAATAAAATAAAACAACTCAAAAAAGAACAGGCGACTTTACAGCTAAAAATTAAAGAAATGGCAGTTAAGCTTAAAAATTTACAGATAAAACTGATAAAAACCGAGGAAACAATCGCTGTTACCAAGCAAAAACGCGATCGGCTCAAAAATGAATTGGCTCAGCTTGTCCGCCTGTTACAGCAAAAAGACCAAGAACTGTTTTTATTCAGCATCACCGCGCGGGGAGGTTTAAGCAATGTGTTTACGCAGATAAAAAATTATGAACTGCTATCGCTTGATATCAACAGCCTGGTACAGCAAACCAAGGCCGCCGAACGAGCGCTTGATGAACAGCACGCCCAGTATGCCGACCAAAAAGATGACACGCAAAAGCTTCTTACCATCACCAGCCTGCAACAAAACGCGCTGAACGGCAAACTGAACGAACAAAGCGACCTTCTAAAAGTGACGCAGGGGCAAGAAACCGCCTATCAGAATATGTTGCAAAATAACAAACGCCGGGCCGCGCAAATTCGCAGCCGTATTTATGAACTGCTCGGCGTGGCCGCGCAAATTAACTTCGGCCAAGCGGTATCAATCGCGCAAGGAGCGTCGGCGCAAACGGGCGTGCCTCCGGCGTTTCTGCTCGCTATTCTGACCCAAGAATCCAATCTGGGTAAAAACGTCGGCACCTGCAACCGCCCCGGCGATCCGCCGGAAAAAGGCTGGAAAGTGATCATGAAGCCGGACCGCGACCAGGAACCATTTTTAGCTGTAATGAAAGAACTTGGCCGCGACCCGGATGTGACGCCGGTGTCCTGCCCGATGCATGATAAAAAAGGCAAACAGATTGGCTGGGGCGGAGCCATGGGGCCAGCTCAATTCATTCCCTCTACCTGGGTGAGATACAAAAACAAGGCGGCGGCTCTCACCGGCAAAAATCAAGCCGACCCGTGGGATATTCGCGACGCTTTCGCGGCGGCGGCGCTGCTCTTGAAAGCTAACGGCGCCGACGCGACGAAAGACGGCCAGTGGAAAGCGGCCATGCGCTATTTCTCCGGCGGCGTCAATAAACGCTACCGTTTTTACGGCGATAATGTGCTGACGCTTACTGCCAAGTACGAGCAGGATATTAAGGACCTGTCCAATTAACCGACCAAATTTTGCGCTTCGCCCCGCGAGAAAGAAATAATATTATCAACCGTCACATTGATAATGCGTTGCAATGCCTCAACGCTGTTAAAGGCGTTGTGCGGCGTGACAATGGTGTTCGGATGGTCAATAAGCAGATTGTTCACCAACGTCGTCTTCAGCTTGAATTCGGTATTACCATGGCGCATTACCTCTTCAAAATTTTGCAATAAATTCTCATCCTCTAAAACATCTAGACCGGCGCCGGCGAGCTGGCCGGAATTGAGCGCCGCGAGCAAGGCTTCCGCTTCCACAATGCCGCCGCGCGCGGTATTGATGAGCAGACTCCCCGGCTTCATGAATTTGATATTCTTTTTGTTGATGAGGTGGTAGGTAGCCGGAAAAAGCGGCGCGTGAATCGTAACAATATCGGATTTTTTGAGCAGTGCCGGAAGCGCGGCGTAGGTAAAGCCGATTGTCCGGGCGAGCGCAAGATTCGGTTTCGCGTCGCACGCCAATACTTCCATTTCAAAACCTTTAGCTAGACGCGCCACGTTAACCCCGATGTGGCCGGAGCCGATGATGCCAAGCGTCTTGCCTTTAAGGTCAATGCCGCGCAAACCGCGAAAATCATAACGGCCTTCTTTAACGCGTTTCACCGATTCAAACAGCTTCCTAGTCAGCCCCAAAATGAGCGCGAAAGTGTGTTCGGCCACCGTATTCTCGCCGTAAGCGGATACATTAGACACGGGAATCTTGCGTTTTTTGGCCGCCGCGAGATCAATGTGATCATAACCGGTGCTCATGGTGGTGATATATTTGAGCTTCGGCAGACGCGCCATAATGTCTTTCGTCACCTCCGATTCAATAAACACTACCAACGCTTCGGCGGTCCGATCGATCGACTCGGCGGTGAGCGGTTCGGTGTGAACGGCGTGCGGGAAACCGCGCAGTTTGCCGGCGGCATAATCTTTTAATTCCGGCCAGAGGTTGTAAACGACTACTTTTAGTTTTGGCATAAAAAAAATATTCAATGAATAGGCCGCTCTCCGGGGCGGCCAAGGCTCGCCCGAAGCGCGTTTAAAATAGCCAGCACATCAATACCTTCCTGCATCACGGCACCGATGAGCGGCGGAATCTGTCCGGCGGCGGCGAACGCCATCAAAATCACGCTCAAACCAATGCCGCACCAAATGCTTTGAAGCGCCACGCGAATAGTGCGCTTGGCCGTGCGCAAAATAAAGGTGACTGAAGAGAGATCTCCGCCTAAAAAAATGACATCGGCGGCCTCGGAGGCGGCGGTGTGCTCTTCGTTGCTAAACACCATACCGATATCGGCCGCGGCCAGGGCCGGAGCGTCATTGATGCCGTCCCCCACCATCGCGACCGTTTCCTGTTTCTGTTTCAACTCCACCACGCCGTCTTTCTTTTGCTCTGGCGAATAGTTGGCCCGGACGGTAACCAGCGACCCGGCCGCGCCCAAACTGGCAATAATTTTTTTGGCATTTTCTTCCCGGTCGCCGGTAAAAATATACAATTTGAAACCAAGCTGTCTGAGAGATTTAATGATATCCGCCGAGTCGCCCTTGAGGCGGTCTTCAAACTCAAATCGGGCAATAGACCCATCGGCATCCACCTGCAATTCCACCGCGTTGCTGTGGTGATACTGATTTAACTTGGCGAGCGTATAGGCACGGCCGTTGATAACGGCGGAGATGCCGGAACCGATTGATTCCACGATATTGGAAGCCATAAGCCGCTTCGCCCCGGCCTGGCGCGCCGCCTCCACAATGGCTTTGGCTAACGGATGCAAGGAGTTGCGTTCAATGGCTTCGGCAATACTTAAAACGCTGGCTCGGTCAAACTGTTCGTTTAAAATTTCTACTTTGCTCACCACCGGCCGGCCCAGCGTGATGGTGCCGGTCTTATCAAGCACGACGGCCGTAGCGCGAGCCAGCGCTTCAAAACTCGTCAGATTCTTCACCAGCACTCGGTTGCGGGCGGCGACATTCATGCCGCCGAACAAGGCAATGGGAGTCGCGAGAATAAGCGGGCAGGGAGTGGCCACCACCAAAACCGCCAACACCAAATTGATGTCGCGGGAAAAAGCGTACCCCGCCCCCGCGATGAGTGCGGTCAATACCGTAAAAAAAATACTGTAACGATTGGCCAAACGAAGAAGCGGCGCTTTTTCGGCTTGAGCGCGTTTTACTAGTTCAATAATTTTACGATAAGTTGATTCGCGATCGGGCCTGGTCACTCTGACCACCGCCGCCTCGCCTTGATTCACGGTGCCGCTACGCACCTGGTCGCCTTCAACTTTTTCCATGATATACGGCTCGCCGGTTAACGAAGATTCGTCTAGCACCGCTGATTTGGACAACAGCAAGCCGTCCAACGGCACAACCTCGCCTTTACGCACCAAAATTTCCGTTCCGACCGCTACCCCCTCAATAGGCGCGCGGACATCGGCGCGGCCGCCTTGCCACAAAACGACCTCGTTGGGAATGCGGTTGGTGAGAGCCGTGAGCGACTGCTTGGCGCGAGCCAAGCCGTATTTCTCCAGCGTGGTGCCGCCCGAAAACATGAGGACGATGACGAGCCCTACTAGATTTTCGCCGGTCAAGACACTCATGAGAATCGCGGAAATGGCTATATAATCCAAGGCGAATTGCCTTCTGATGAGCAATCGGGCGGTTTCTAAAAATAAACTAAAACTGCCAATAACGATAACGGCGATGGCCAGCCAGCGGCCAAACTCACCGGAACGGAAAAATACTACATAGACGGCCAAACCCGCCAACACAAAAACCGGCATCTTAAAAAATGAGAGAATTTTGCGCGCTCCTCCCATCTTTCCCGCGCTGGATGCCGGTCTTTCAGCTGTCTTGGCCATCGCGAAGCCGTTAATTAATCAAACCAAGCGTGAATTTTTGGATAGCGCCGGCAAAGCGGCCACGAGCCGCAGATAGAACCAACTCCGTAGACGCGCCCGGCATGAAAACTATACAAAACGAGCAAGGCCGCGGCATAGACGATATGTTCATCAACCAAGAAAGAATGCGGGGCAATATAGGGGAATTGCAAAATTGGAAAATAATACAACAGCATCAGCGCCGCCCCGAGCGGGGCGCTTAACCGAACACCGGTGCCGAACAATAACGACACCCCCAAAAGCGTCAACCCCCACTCATTGACGAAATTGATTATCGGCAATACGCTTGGACTCGCGAGCAGATGATAAAACGAGCTAAATGTTCCGGCCCCCTGCAAGTAGCCGCCAGCCGACCACGCCGGGTTGATTAGTTTCGTCGCGCCGGCGTAGAAAAACAAAACGCCAAGCGCCACGCGCAAAAGTGTCAGAAAAACTTTTTGCCATTTTTCCATAGGAATAAAATACAATTAAAAATTAACAACGAATCGCTACTTCGGCAACGACGGCGCGGAATTGTTCGGCAATCGCCGCCATTTCCCCGGCGGAAAACGGCTGATAACCGGCAAATAACTGATTCAGCGTGGTGGCCGGACGAAATTGTTGCAGAAAAACCCGGCGCGCGCCGGCCAGCTCGTTTATCATCCGCTCAATTAGTATAGCAGAATGGAGCTCTTTCACCAAGGTGACGCGAAATTCATAATCAACGCCGCTTTGTTTGATAAGCTCAGCTGTTTCTTTAATCTTCGCGCCGGAAGCGAAAACGCCGGCGAGCGCTGCGTACTCGCTTAAGGCTGTTTTGTAGTCCATGGCAATATAGTCAAGATTGCCAGCGGCGAGCGCGGCGGCCACCGCCTCGGGCTTGTTGCCATTGGTATCCAGCTTCACGGCAAACCCGCGCCGTTTAATCTCACCGAGGAAAGGAATGAGATCGTGGTGTATGGTTGGTTCGCCGCCGGTTACTACCACGCCCTGGAGCAGGCCTTTGCGCTCATCCAAAAAATGAAAGACAGCTTCAGTCGGAATGAAGCTGTCTTTCATTTTAGCTAAAAGCTCCGGCAAAACGAACTCCGGATTATGGCAATATCCACAACGAAAATTACAACCGGCCGTAAAGATGACAGCCGCGCTCTTGCCGGGGAAATCGAGCATAGTGAATGGTTGAACCCCGGAAATCAGCATAAAGCGCGGAAACAACGAGGCCGCTCTACGCGGCCAAAACGGTGCCGGACGGACTGGCCGCGCTGGCAGTGTAACGCTGGATAAATTTGGAATTGGCCGCCTGGCACTGGGTAAAATGCTTGCGGCTGTAATGCTCGCTCTTTTTCCCAATATTAAAATGCGATACCGGCCGGTGGTACCCCATCACACGCGTCCAAACCTCGCAACGAGTGCGCTGTTTTTGTTGTGGAGTGTTGTCCATACAAATAAAATTAAAAAAATTAACGGGCGGGAACCAGACTCTCATGTTTCAAACGAATAGTTTGGTCATAACGCACCGCCTCGTCAATGCCGAGCTCGGAGTCGCATTTCGGGCACCAATCCCACTCCCCGGTCAAATATCCGTGTTTCGGACAGATAGAAAAAGTCGGAGTGATGGTAATGTAGGGCAGACGGAAATTGGAGAGAATGGTGCGCACCAAATGACGGCAGCTGGCTCCATCGGATACGCGCTCATTCAAATAGCAGTGGAGCACTGTGCCGCCGGTGTAGCGGGTTTGTAAACCATCCTGCAGTTGGAGCGCTTCAAACACATCGTCGGTGTAGCCGACCGGCAACTGCGATGAGTTGGTATAGTAGGGCGCCTGAACCGTGCCGGCCTGGAGAATTTCCGGAAAACGCCGCCGATCTTCTTTGGCAAAACGATAGGTCGTGCCTTCCGCCGGCGTCGCTTCTAGATTGTATAGGTTTTTTGTTTCTTCTTGGTATACCTGAAGCCGCGCGCGCATGTAATCCAGCACCTCTTTGGCAAACTGCTGGCCATAGGCGGTGGTAATATTTTCAGCGTCATTCGTAAAATTGCGGATCGCCTCGTTGATGCCATTTACGCCAATAGTGGAAAAATGATTTTTAAGATAACCGAGATAGCGCTTGGTATAGGGGAAAAGACCGCGGTCAATCCACTTCTGAATTTCTTTGCGTTTAATCTCCAGCGATACCTGCGCTAGATCCATAAGATATTCAAGGCGTTTGTAAAACCCATCTCGGTCGCCTTGATGCTGATACCCGATACGAGCGGCGTTGATGGTAACGACGCCAATGGAGCCGGTCATCTCGGCGGAACCAAAGAGCCCGCCGCCGCGTTTCCGGAGCTCCTTCAAATCCAATTGCAGGCGGCAACACATACTGCGTACGTCGCCGGGCTTCAGGTCGGAGTTAATAAAATTCTGAAAATAGGGTGTGCCATATTTAGCCGTCATTTCAAAGAGCGGCAAATTTTTCGGATTCTCCCAATCAAAATCTTTAGTGATATTGTAAGTCGGGATCGGGAAAGTAAAAGTGCGCCCTTTGGCGTCGCCCGCGATCATCACATCAATAAAGGCCTTATTAATCACGTCCATTTCCGGCTGCAGTTCGCCAAAAGTATAGGCAAACTCTTTCCCGCCCAAAAGGAGGCGCTTCTCTTTCAAATCTTCGGGCACCACCCAATCCAGAGTGATATTAGTGAACGGTGTCTGCGTGCCCCAGCGCGACGGGATATTCAGGTTAAAAACGAAAGATTGCATGTTCTGGTAGGTAAACTCATACACTTGGCGCACGATGTAGTTTTCTTTCTGTTCTTCGCTCGGAAACACCATGCCCTCGGCGGCAATATCGGCCCGGAGCTCCAGATCAAACTTTTTTACAAACGGCGCCAGGTAAGTGTCAAAACTAGAGAAGGCTTGGGCGCCGGCCCACTCATTTTGGAGTGTTCCTAAAAAATTTACC
>Ga0209211_10000700_pt1 | contig 67119 bp, 71 predicted proteins | sample RifGroA2_FD_183992 | JGI IMG/M metagenome (GOLD analysis project Ga0209211, IMG submission 183992) | Groundwater microbial communities from Rifle, Colorado, USA - Groundwater A2 (SPAdes) (version 2) | ecosystem: Environmental > Aquatic > Deep subsurface > Groundwater | place: Rifle, Colorado... | reverse complement strand
CGTGCTTTTCATGTTTTTTCTGGCTATTTCCTCAAGCTTTTCCATGTTGTATCTCGTTTATGAATAACATTTTCTCCTCCTTTCATTATAGGTAAATATTAACGCTATAGCAATGGTATTTACCTATAATGAAAAACTATATAAATACCAGGACAAAAACTCGAAGAAGATTTAATAATGCATGTTACAATATGCCGATGGACACACTAACGATTTCAAAAAAAGAACTCAAACTAGCGGTACAAGAAAGCGTTCGAGAAGCGCTTGCTAAAGAGCTGGCTCCGCTTAGGGCGATGTTTTTTCCGTTTGTTTCCGATAAAGAACAAAGAGATATTGAAGGGCGGTATGTCAAACCCTTACGGGAAAGCGTGAAAAGCCGAAAAATGGAACTATGAGTTGGGCTATGGTTGTCGAATTTAAATTTGAGTCGCAATCCGTTTTTATTGACGTGGCTGACTGGCGTGGGAATGTGTATAAATATTCCCTTAAGAAATACATATGAAACATACAATCCTATATGACAAAGCAGAGTACCACTTTGACGCTGATGATTGGCCAAAGGATGTACCTGCTCATCAGGCGTATGTTCATACAGGTATGTTCTTGTCTTGGATTATTGACAAAGACTTATTCAATAAAGAGTTTTTTGATGATTTCCAGGAACAGAAAGCAGTCGAAGCTTGCAAGAATCGGGTGATTACCGGCGCTCAAATTTATGAAGAAGTGCTTGACGGCGTTTTAACAAACGATGCTCTAAACGCTGAAGGTAATGACTTCGCAAAGTACTATTTTGATACTAATAATTGGCCATATCTTAAAGACTACATGGAAGTTTTATGTAAAGGACTGCCTTCTGAATATCATGTCAAAGATACTTGGGAAAATTATGATAAACTGAAACAGAGGATTGATGAAAATTACAGCAAATGGAAACAAAATAAGGGTAAAAGCTTTCTATCTCGACTGTTCTCCTAAACTTTAATGAGAGTGTAGGGCGCTGTTACACAAATACTTGATACTTTATACCTCATACCTTATACTCTCCCTTATGTGGAAAAAGCGATTAGCCGCTCTGATTCTAATTTTAGCCGCCGTAGCGGTCGGGTATTTTGCCGATATTCGCCTTTCTTACAAACAAACCTTTCCGTTCGTGGCTGTTGTTGTTGACCACACAAATTACAAACTGGGGCTTGACCTAAATGGTGGGACGCACCTCGTATATAAGGCGGATACTTCAAAACTTGCCGGTGGTGATGTTGACGGTGCTATGACCGCGCTTCGCGATGTGATTGAACGCCGTGTTAACATTTTCGGCGTGTCAGAGCCCTTGGTACAAGTTGAAAAAGGCGGGTTAGTTGGAGGCGGAGAAGATCGTCTTATCGTTGAACTGCCGGGGGTTACCGATGTCGAAGAAGCCGTAAAGCTCATTGGTCAATTGCCCAGTCTTGATTTCAAGCTGGTTGACGACGCCGTGGCTACCGAGCTAAGGTCTCTTCAGGAGGCCACTTCCACGGTTTTCGCGGCGACCACAAAAAGAATCGAAGATTTACAAGAAAAGCTGTTTGTCGATTCGGGTTTGACCGGAAGGTTTCTCGCGAAGGCGGCGCTTGATTTTGACCAGAATAGCGGAGAGCCAAAAGTGCTTTTAACCTTTAACGGTGATGGCCAAAAACTTTTCTCGAAAATAACCAAGGAAAATGTTGGAAAGATGCTTGCCATTTTTCTTGACGGTAGTCCGATTTCCACTCCGGTTATACGCGAGGAGATTGTTTCCGGTGACGCTGTTATCTCCGGTGGTTTCCGCGTGGATGAAGCGAAGCAGTTAGCCAGAAATCTAAATTACGGCGCTTTGCCAGTTGAGATAAAGCTGATTTCAACCCAAACCATAGGTGCTTCACTCGGTGGGGATGCCGTTAAAGCCGGCCTTCGTTCTGGTATTATCGCCTATCTCATTATCGCGCTGTTCCTCATTATCTGGTATCGTCTACCGGGTCTTTTGGCCAGCCTTTCTCTTCTCATTTACATTACGCTGAACCTCATCATATTCAAGTTTATGGTGACTCTTACCGCCGCCGGTATCGCCGGATTTATTCTGTCCATGGGCATGGCGGTCGATGCCAACATTTTGATTTTTGAGCGTATGAAGGAGGAGTTTGCTCGCGGGCGTAATCTTCCCGACGCCATTAAAGAAGGTTTTGACCGCGCGTGGACATCTATTCGCGACTCGAATCTTTCGAGTATTATTACCGCCATTATTTTGTATTGGTTCGCGTCAAACTCGCTTATTAAGGGTTTTGCTTTCGTGTTCTTTATCGGAGTGGTGACCAGTATGTTTACGGCCATCGCCGCGTCACGGACACTTCTCGCGGCAGTGGGTGCCAAGGGTCACGGCAAAATCTCTAAGTTTTTATTCGGAAGCGGCATTTTTAGATAACCGAAATATGTATATAGTAAAGTACAGAAAAATATTTTATGTTATTTCCGGCATTTTGATGCTTGGTTCCGTAGCGGCCATGTTTGTTTGGGGTCTCAACCCAAGCATCGATTTTAAAGGTGGTTCCATACTTGAGATAAATTATGCCACCACTCGACCGGAAGTTTCGGTTTTGAATGACGCGCTTGCCCCGCTTTCCTTGGGGCAGTCTGTTCGCCCAACTGGCGATAAGGGCTATATCATCAGGCTGAGAGATGTTACTGAAGCAGAGAGAGTGGAGATGATGAAGGTTTTGTCGTCAGCCGGAAATGTCGCGCCGGAAGTGAAGCGTTTTGATTCCGTCGGGCCTCTGTTGGGGCGTGAAGCTCTTTTGAAGTCACTCCTTTCAATTATCATGGTGCTAATTGCCATTGTGCTTTTTGTCACCTTCGCTTTCCGGAAAGTTTCCGAACCGGTAGCGTCATGGAAATATGGGTTGATCACGATTTTCGCCCTGCTCCACGATGTATTGGTGCCCGCCGGCGTATTTGCGTTTCTCGGGCATTTTAAGGGCTTTGAAATCGACACGCTATTTGTCACCGCTCTTTTGGTAATTTTGGGCTTTTCTGTTCACGACACCATCGTGGTGTTCGACCGTGTCCGTGAAAATCTCAAACACGCGCACGTTAACCGGACCAAAAAAACATTTGAAGAAGTTGTTGGCGACAGTATCAGTCAGACATTTATCCGCTCCATAAACACTTCTTTAACCACGGTTCTCGCGCTTCTGGTTCTGTATTTTTTCGGTCCGGAAATTACCAAACACTTTTCTCTAACGCTTCTTATCGGTATTATCGTAGGTACGTACTCCTCGATTTTCCTCGGCAGCCCGCTCTTGGTAACCGTTGAAAAGTGGCAACACAAGGGATAGATTCAAGATTCAAGAATCACGATTCAGGAATTATGAACTTGAAATTCTCCATTCATTTCCAGCAGGCAATTATTGAAAGAGATGTAAGTATCGATGATTTGAAGAAGGTTATTCGGAATCCGGATAACTCGCACTCGTCGTTTGGTGGCAGGCAGGTTGCTCAAAAAGAGGTTAATGGTAAGATGTTAGAAGTCGTTTATACAGAAAGTATTACCCCAAGTGGGAAGATTGAGTATACGATTATTACAGCTTATTACATTCTCAATAAATAATATGAAAGTAAGTTACGACAAAACAGCGGACGCGATGTATATTCGTCTCCGCGATGGCAAAATCAAAGGGACGGTCAGGGTGAACGACCGGCTTATGGTTGACGTTGACCAAAAAGGAAATACCATAGGCGTTGAATTACTGGACGCTACTTTTCAGCTCTCAGAAAAAGGCATGAAAAATCTTGAAAAGAATGTGTTGAAAGGTATTCCGGTTGAGATTACGGCAATGACTCCGGTTTCGGCGTAATTTCTAAAATTATGTTCAAACGTTCGTGTGATAATTGCAAAAAAGCGATTAAAGAAGATTATGTTAGCGTGGATTTTAGGTGTGAAGGAAAATTTGGGCGACGTGACTTTTGTACAGTTTGTGTAAAATCCATAAAGTTCGAAAATCTTCAGTAAAATAATCTTAATAGGATAATAAGCTTGTTTTTAAGTATTTTAAATAATGGGTTGTTGACAAATTTTTTATTGGGATTAATATAGAGCAATCATGAAAATGAGCAATTTGAACATTCTAGGCCTACTTCTAGCCACCCAAACCGGTGGAGGCCTTGCTCGTGCTCAAATCAACTAGTGACTGTTAACTAACAACTGATTCGGATACAAGCCAGCTCTTCACCAGACTGGCTTGTTTCTTTTTGGAAAAAGATTTAAGTCGGTTGGGCTAATCCCGTGACGCGGGACGCCCGAACATTTTGTTGGACAAAATGTTTTAAGGAGAAGGGAAGTGGAGAATTTGGGTCTTTTACATAACCTATAACCCTAAATGCAGAATCGCGGAAAGGCAGTAACTTCTATGAGAACATACCGAAAGAGACAAATGTGGAATGCGCTACTCCGAATCATCATCTTTGACACTACCGGTCGGGACGGGGAACAATGCCCTGGCGCGTCGATGAACCTAAAAGAAAAACTCGAAGTCGCTTACCAATTGGAGGAGCTTGGGGTCGATGTCATTGAAGCCGGATTTCCGGTGATAAGTGACGGTGATTTCGCGGCCGTTTTGGCTATCGCTCGAAAAATCAAGGGGCCGAAAATTTGCGCCTTGGCTCGTTGTCGAGTGAAAGACATTCGTGCCGCGGGCAAAGCTATTAAGCCCGCGGGCAGGCGTGGCCGGATACATGTGTTTTTGGCTTCCTCCAAAATACATCGCGAGTTTAAGCTCAAAATGACGCAGGAAGAAATTATCCGACTCGCCGTCAGAAGTGTGAAATACGCTTTGTCTTACGGCGTAGAGGTGCAGTTTTCTCCCGAAGACGGTTCGCGAACAGAGTATGATTTCTTGCTTCAGCTCTGTCGGGCGGTGGTGAAAGCGGGGGCAACCATTCTCAATATTCCGGATACCGTCGGTTGGTCTGTTCCCGAACAGTACGGGGAGCTTATCGGCAAACTCATCCGTGACATTCCGGAATGTCAGTCGGGCAAAGTTATTATCAGTGCCCACTGTCATGATGACCTCGGCTTGGCGACAGCCAACGCCTTAGCCGCTATCAAGGCTGGTGCCCGGCAGGTGGAAGGTACCATCAATGGAATCGGGGAACGGGCCGGTAACACCGCCCTTGAAGAAATCATTGCCGCCATTGATACGCGGCGTGATTATTTCAAGGGTATGTGGACGGGCGTGAACACCAGAGAAATTCTAGACACATCACGTTTGGTGGCACGCATGACCGGCTTGATGGTGCAACGGAGCAAGGCTATCGTCGGGGAAAATGCGTTCGCCCACGCGGCAGGCATTCATCAAGATGGCGTCATGAAGAAAAGGGAAACTTACGAAATCATGAACGCGCGACGGTTTGGGTGGAAGGGGAACAGTCTCCCTCTTTCCAAGCACAGCAGTCGAAAGGTGTTGTTGGGGCGGGTTGAGCGTCTGGGTTTCAAAGTGGCGAAAAGCGGCCTTCCCGATTTGTTTGCTCGTTTCAAGACACTCGGGGACAGGAAGAAGTTGGTCTATGATGAGGACCTCACCGCCCTGCTTTCGGGTCAAGTTACGAAAGCCCTCGAAGTTTGGTCGCTCGAACTGCTTCAGGTGTCAACCGGAACTAATGGCTTCGTACCTACCGCGACCGTGCGTCTTTGTAGTCATGGGCGTAAGCGGTCTTTGCGGGGTAAGGTCGTCAGGGAGTCTGGAACCGGAGATGGTGCTGTGGATGCGGCCCTCAAAACCATAGACCGGCTTACCGGAACCAAAGGAAGACTTAAAGAATACGTAACACGACTGGTTTCTGCCGGAAATGACGGCAAAGACGCCCTTGGTGAAGCTATTTTGAAAGTTGATTTTGGTAACGGAGAGTTGGTCAACGGAAGAGGGGTGGCAACGGATGTCGTTGAGGCGAGCGCTCGGGCTTACCTTGATGCAGTGAATCGTTTCCTCGCGAACGGCAAGGCGTAAGGGTTATAGGGAATCACACATCAGTTCGGCAGCGCGTTTTTTTAAAACAGCGCGTTGCCGGAACCTTTTTTATTCATAATTTCTTCTATCGAATTTCGCTCCGTCCGCCGCGGCGGACGGAGCGAGAAAGAATGCGGAAATATATGGAAAACAACATTAAAAATCATTTTGGCAATAACGCTATTGACATATTTTCATATGTGTGTATTATGTATTACATGACAATACGGGCAAACAACATTCTTCTCGAGCTATCCATCCTCAAAGGTGGAGCGCTCGCCCGTATCTGTTTTTCTCCCAAAGAGTAAAGGAATTTCCTTTATAAAACAGCTATAAGCCAGCTTTTCACCGCCCTGTGAAAATCTGGCTTTTTGCTTCGGATGAAGCGCAAAGAAAGCAAAAAACAAAAGGGCACTCTTCGCCTTCGTAGTGACAGCACGGGAGGATGGAAGAAGAGTTCGGTCTTTGAGAGAACAAACATGAAAAAACTCTCTACACTCAGTGCTACAAAGTAGTATCAAGCGAGTGGATCGTACTCCTCAAAAACAACAAAAGATATGGAAAATAATGTTGGTGATGCAAAGTTTAGAAAGAAAATAGCCAAAATCCTATCTCGGAAAGGATTAACTCTGAAATCTTTCCAGGTGATAGCTCGTGTGATCCACCTGGGGTATCACGATGAAAAGGGGAGAACATTCAGGGTAAACAAAAGGGTGCACGTGCCTGATTTCTATCTTGGGAATTTTTCTTTCGAAGCTCCCGTTAGGGAGTTTGCGGAAAGTCTGTAAGCAATCGGTTCGGCAACACACTTCAAAACTGTGTGTTGCCGAATCCGATATTTTCTTCTATCGAATTTCGTAGCGAATGAGTCGTTGCGAAAAAGAATGCGGAAAATCAGTTCTTCGCCAAATCAATCTTGTTTCTTGGCAGAAACGAGACTGAGGAGGATGGGGGAGCTGAAGAAAGTATGTTCTATGAAAAGAATAAAGATTTTAGCCTTAATGGTTCGGATATTGAGCAATGTCTCACAGCCGACGCCGACAATTCCTAAACCGTGGTCAACGCAGGATGAGACACAACACTTCGTGTTCGGAGGTTTCGAGCTCACTTATAAGATATTCGGGCATGCTGAGGAGTCATTGGAAATCAGACTTCCAGAGCACAGAGAGAAAAATGATGAAAACCGTCTTGCCCTCTTCCTAATCCGGAATGGAGTTTTCTGTCAGGATACTGAGTTTGAAATAGGGGTTGCCTACGGCTTCGGACGCCTTACGCTGTCTCCGGACAGTGAACTTCCCGACAAGATTTCGGCGGTCTGGCACGCATACAAGCGGGCCGTTGAAGAAGCAAGGGTGGATGCGCTCTGGGATGAAAGGGGTTATTACAGCCCCAAGAATTAAGGCCGTCACACCGGTTCGGCAACACATTGAAAACTGTGTGTTGCCGGATCCGATTTTATTTTCTTCTATCGAATTTCGTAGTGAATGAGTCGTTGCGAAAAAGAATGCGGAAATATATGGAAAACAAAATACAAAATTTGATTGGGTTAAAACCCGCATCGGGTTCACCCAAACATTCCGCAAGGCGGAATGTTTTAGGGCTTCTTATCCTCGCTCTAAAAAGCGGTGGAGATTTTGCCTGTACGTATTTAAAAAGTGTAAGTTAAGTAAACTACAATTTTAAGTAAGCAGAAGCCAACTCTCCACCCTAGGGAGTTGGTTTTCTTTTGCTTCACGGCGAAGCGCGGAAAAAGTAATAGGGGAAAGAGCAGTAGCTCTTTGAAAACAAAATAGTTAACGTATGAACGAACAGCAAGGTCGGATACAGGGTCTTGAAGCGCAAATCGCAAAGCTTCAAACTGAATTGGACACAGAAAGGCAAAAAATCGCGGATGAGCATAGTAAAACCATCGACGCGAAAGTCAAACCACTCGTGGCTTTGTTAAAAGAGGTCCAGGAGCTTGACCCGAGGAAACTGGAAAAAACCCTTAGTGAGTTAGGCTATCTCCTTGAAACTCCTGAACAGGCGAAAGAAAGAAAGATGATTGAGGAAAATCGGCAGAACATAGGACTCGGGTTCGGGGGTCTTACTCGTTCGTAAAATTAGGTAAACGAAAATCAGTAAACAACAAAAACAGTAAATCAAAGGAAAAGAAAAAAATGAAAAATCGACAGCGGAAGTCAAAGCCGATAATGACGGACAAGAAAATCAAGAGACGACCGCCAAAACCCAAACGACCACCACGAGAGGGTTATGAGTGGAGATACGATTCAAAATATGGGTGGTACGAGTATGACTTGGAACCCGTAGGCCATGATGACGACTACATGCCTTGGGGGGCCTAAAATTTGAGCGTATGCCCCGTCTTTGCCTACTCGCAAAGCGGGGGACTAGGCACCTTTCGTTTATGGCACACTAATCACTCACAGCCGCTGGTTAATTCCGGCGGCCCGCCCGTACCGAATCGGAATTCGCTCCATTCGGGCGGGCTTTTTTATTGGTATGTCATTCTCTCATTCGCACGAATGAGAGAATGACAAGCGTTCAGCGTGGATGTTGACTTTTTGGGGAGGTTGGAATAATCTATCGATATGACTTTTAGCGTACAGATAATTGCAATTATTAGCATTATTATTACCACTTCAACCGGTGGAGATTTTGCTCGTGCGCGCTTCTAATTAAACTTTACAAAGAAACGAACACAAGCGAGCTCTTCACCCCGAAGGCTCGCTTTTTGTTTGGATACCTCGTGTGAGGACGGTCCACTAAAAATGAAACGAGCTTTTGAAGGGATTAGAAAGAGACATTTGATTTTTGACAACTAACGTTATGAAGAAAACATCAAGACAAAACACTGTGGTTTTTCCTGAAATTGAGCTGTTTGACACTACCGGTCGGGACGGTACTCAGGGGCATGGTTTCAAGTTGTCGGCCGGCGACAAGGTGCGTTTGGTCGGAGAACTAGGCCGTTTCGGGATTCAGTACATGGAAGGTGGTTGGCCGGGGAGTAATCCGAAAGACCGTACGTTTTTTAAGAGAGTCCGCGGTCGCCGTTTCGGCAAAGCCAAGGTGGTCGCTTTTGGGTCGACATGCAGAAAGGGTATGTCGCCTAAAGAAGACAAGCAGGTTCGGTTGCTGGTAAGGGCGGGCACGCCGGCGGTGGCTATCTTCGGTAAAACGTCGATGCTTCACGTAACCGAAGTGTTGCGAACGACAGCGGAAGAAAATCTCCGTATGATTTTCGAGACCATCAAATATCTGAAGTCGTTGGGCAAGACGGTCATTTATGACGCCGAGCACGCCTTCGACGGTTGGAAGCTTGATGCCGAATATGCCATGAAAATGCTTAAGGCGGCAGAGAGTGCCGGAGCGGACGTGGTGGTACTTTGCGATACTAACGGCGGTTCTTTGCCGGAAGAGGTTGCGGAAATTACCGCCAAGGTACGTGCGACACTCAAGTGCAAAATCGGTATTCACACGCACAATGATATCGGTTTGGCTTTGGCCAACGCGCTTGCCGCTGTCCGTGCCGGTGCCACACATGTGCAGGGGACAATCAATGGGTACGGTGAGAGAACCGGCAACTGCGACCTCATAAGTGTTATTGGATGTCTGCATTTCAAGATGGGATATCGGTGCGTACCGGTCTCTTCCGTGAAGGGTCTTACGGCACTTTCAAGGTTTGTGGATGAACTGGCGAACAACCACCATAACCCGAGTTTGCCTTGGGTTGGCAGGAATGCGTTTCGGCACAAGGGAGGCATGCATGTTCTTGCCGTGGATAGGGTCGCGGCAAGTTATGAGCACATTCGTCCTGAGTTGGTTGGTAACGAGCGTTCGGTCGCCATAAGCGAGTTGTCGGGTTTGAGCAACATCGTACTGAAAGCGCGGGAGCTTGGTTTCGCGGTCACCAACGACACACCTGGTTTGAGAAGAGTTCTTGCCAAGCTCAAACGGCTTGAGAATGAAGGGTACGAGTATGAAGCCGCGGAGGCATCGTTCGCGCTCTTACTCGCTTCCACTCTTAATGGAAGGCGGGTTAAGCCTTTCACTGTGCTTGATTGTGACGTCACGACGCATGTTGAGGGGATGAGAAAGACAAAGAGCGTGTCTAGGGCGACGGTTAAAGTTCGGGTGGGCAGGAAAACTTTCCTCAAGGTTGCGGAAGGTGATGGCCCTATCAACGCCTTGGACGCGGCATTACGCTTGGCGTTAACGAAGCCTTTCCCTACGTTGAACAACGTGGCGCTGACGGACTTCAAGGTGTCTATTGTTGAGGGTGATAAGGGGTCAGCATCAAAGACGAAGGTTCTCATTCTTTCTGCAAAAGGTAAGCGAGAATGGGGTACTGTTGGTGTTGACGATAACATCATTGTGGCCAGTCTTCAGGCGTTGGTTGAAGCAATGGAATACGCGCTTCTACGGAAGCAGTAGATTCATAACCCAAAGGGAGGATTTTTCCTCCCTTTTTCTATTGCCGAAAAAGCCTGGTTTATAGGGCCGGTAGCTCCCGATTCGCTTCCGGCGAATCGGGAGCTACACTTGGAGTATTTTCCAATCCTCAAATGAGCATGAACTGCATCGTATCACTTCCTGAAGCTTTCGAATAATTTTTGCTTGGCTTTTTGCATTTTCTCCGCCCACTCGTTGTCGGAAAAAGCGTAGGCGATTTTGTCTAGCATCTCAAACGTCGTCCCCGCTTTGAGGTACGTTGCCGCGTCTGGCAACGACTTCAGTTTCTCATACGCTGTCATGTAGATATTGTATTTCTTTTTCTCTTTCCCCCGAGCATCTGTAATCGTAGTGGCAAAACCGCACGGACGATGATAGATGAGGTACAGGTTGAAGTAGTCTTGGTAGAAACAATCGTCGGCGATAGTATCAATCAAACATTTGTCCGTTCAATCAACACCTCTCTCACGACACTCCTCGCCCTCGCCGTTTTGTATGCCATCGGCCCCGAAGTGACCAAACATTTTTCTCTCGCGCTTCTTGTTGGTATCACCGCTGGTACCTATTCTTCAGTTTTCCTCGGCTCTCCGCTTTTGGTGACGGTGGAGGGGTGGCAGAATAAAAAGAGGGGTGTATAATAGGATTATGAAAAAAGACCCCCAAATAGAAAAAATACTTAAGCCCTACAATGAAGATGTAAAGCGACACATGACGGCATTGTCCGAGGATTTTCAGGGGAGGGTGAAAGTTGTGGCAGAACAGTTTGGCAGTCTTAATAAAAAGATTGATAAGATGCAGACTACACTTGAATCCCATACCGAGATGATTGGCGAGTTGCTGATAGATGTGACTACGGTCAAGGAAGATGTAAAGTCAATCAAAGAATCTTTGAAGACCAAAGTGAATCATAAAGAGTTTGTAGAATTGAAAAGGCAGGTGCTGGCTGAATAAGGTAAACAAAATTTGAATGTATGTTCAAACGTTCCTGTGACAATTGCAAAAAAGCTATTAAAAATGATTATGCCAGCGTGGATTTTAGGATTGAAAGTAGGTTTGGACGGCATGATTTTTGCGTTAGTTGTATCAAGTCCATTCCGGTATTTTTGAGAAAAGTGATGAAGAAAAGTAGTAAAAAGTAACTTATGCCTAAGAAGCTAATCATCGGAATAATTGTTGTTGTGGTTTTGATTGTAGGCGGTTATTTTGTTTTTTCCAAAAAAGTAGTTAATCCGGCTGTTAACGAACAACAAAATTCTTTAGAGGCCATCACTACAACTGTCAATGACATTTCAAAAAACGATATCACATCACTAGATGATATTTGGTCTACAGGAAATTGGTCTACATTTGAGACACCCAATGGTTATAAATTTATGTATCCCACTTCTTGGGAAAGAAGCGGTAATCAATTCTTATATAATGGCAAACAGGTAGCAATTTTGGAGTGCCCCATCACAGATATTGGTTACGAGGCATGGAATTTTAGCGTAAGTGAGTCCCGATCTTATAGCAAAGGAAACCATGTTTATGTCAGTACCTTAAGACTAGGTAAAGGGAGTCCTGATTTGGGGGATCTAGGCATCATTCTTATGTATTGGAATCCTGATGACAATTTGGTTTCCAATTGGGAAAAAAATAAAGATTCATGTAGGCTAAGATTCTATGTATTTGATTTCTCTAACGAGGCTTCAGTGCGACGGATTTTTAATTCAGTGTTTTGATAAAAAGCTCTGGCTGAAAAAATTTGCGAATTTCTACCACATGAGGTGGAAGAATAATTCAAAGAACAGGCTCTGAACCGGCATGGTTATGGATTCCCCATTTCGGTGAAAAAGAGGCTCGTTCACTTATCCGTAAATCTGGTATTGCTTTGAAATCAGTGACTTTTACAAAGGTGTCCCTTACGGATACCCAGAAAAAGCGAAAGTCTAAACAGGCTCTAAAATAGCAATCCCGACAGCTCGCTCCGATCTACATCGGGGCGATTTCTTTTTGATTGACAAGGATTTGGATATGTATATAATAGTCCTCACGCTCTGAAAGGCAGGGTGAGCTGTTTGACAATTGAAATATTGAGAATGTAATCTCTGATTTTTCATGGAAAATTAGAGATGTGCAAGTGCCAATTTTGCCCGCGCGATAGCGTGGTTGCAAAATTGAGCATCCAGCACCACTTTTTGGTTTGGGATTAAGGTTCAACCCTTTTCCCGATTCAAGGTTGAACCTTGAGACCAAAAAGTGGTGCTGGACAACACAAAAATTTATTCCAAATTTAATTTCACTCGCTTGGTGAATAGCAATGCACTAAGCAAGGACAAAGCTAGATCAAATTCTTACAGAGCAAATTTAGAAGTGGTTTTATTCTCGATTCATAATTCATGAATCTTGATTCGGCGCGTTTCGCGCATGATACTATTTTCCATTTTGTTCCGTTCACTTTTATTAAGAGTTTGATCCTAGCTCAGGATGAACGCTGGCGGCGTGGATAAGGCATGCAAGTCAAACGGGTGCATCTCACAAAGCTGAGATGCAGAATTAAGAATATAGAATTATGAGTTATGAATAAGAAGCGATTCTTCATTCATACTTCCTAATTCATACTTCATTATTCTGCACCGAGGTTTTGCGAGGTGCATCAGTGGCAGACGAGGTAGTAATAAGTAGGTACGAACCTGGAAGTCAGGAATAGCCGCGCGAAAGCGCGGGTAATACTTGATAGTCTGGTCATTCCTCATTGGGCTCGGAATGACCCGCAGAATAACGCAGAACGAATGCGGAAGGTCGCTGAAGAAATGCTCTTGTATTTTTTCGGCGATTGTCCGCGTTAAGTCCGCGATTGTCTGCGGGTCGCGACGAGCGTAGCGAGGAGTGACCAGTAAAGATTTATCGCTTCCAGATCGGCCTGCTCGGTATCAGCTAGTTGGTAGTGTAAAAGACTACCAAGGCTATGACGCCTAGGGGAGGTGAGAGCCTGACCCCCACCGATGGAACTGAGACACGGTCCATACACCTACGGGTGGCTGCAGCCGAGAATATTCGACAATGGGCGAAAGCCTGATCGAGCGACGCCGCGTGGAAGATGAAGTCCTTCGGGATGTAAATTCCTTTTGTAGTCCAGAAAGTTTATTGATCGGACTAAGAATAAGAGGTTGCTAAACTCGTGCCAGCAGCAGCGGTAATACGAGTGCCTCGAGCGTTATCCGGAATTATTGGGCGTAAAGGGTGTGTAGGAGGTCGTGTTAGTCTTCTGTTAAATTCTTCGGCTTAACCGGGGGCATGCAGGGGAAACGGCACGACTTGAGGATGCGAGAGGTGAATGGAACTCATAGTGTAGGGGTGAAATCCGTTGATATTATGGGGAACACCAAAAGCGAAGGCAATTCACTGGCGCACTCCTGACTCTGAAACACGAAAGCGTGGGTAGCGAATGGGATTAGATAAACGCGTTTGTAAGGCAAGCGCTAAATGCAAAATGTAGATCTCAAAATGAAAAATTGTCGTGTCGCCGGAGGCGACTCAATAATTTTAATCTTTGATTTTTAAATTTTAATTTTAAGCGGGCGGAGCGAACGCACATGTCTCTTTCTGTGGTAACACAGATTGTAATTTGGCTATATGTTCCCGATTTGTCTGCGAGCGTAGCGAGTAGCTACAAATCGCAATCCCTCCGGCCTTTTGGTTGGTGGAGAAAAACAAAATCGGGAAACCGCCGGTCACGTCATCACGACGAAAGTCTTGATGGTGGAAGGCCGGTGGGGCTGGAAACTCCGTTGTATCATTAAGTACGAGCGAAAGCCGTCAAAATCTTAATGTGCGGACAATCAGCAGGGAAGACTTGTAAACTTTGTTGAAGATATTTTGGTGGTTCTGACCCGTGGCGATTCGAACATGAGACTTCTGCACTCAAGCAGTGCTGAACAAACGTGTCGGATAAACATGGAAGCAAGGCATGCCCAAAAGGCAAGCCAAAAGCAGGTGAGATGGAGGTATTCGATAAAATCACGATCGAACCATCTTACTAATCGGAACTCTATAGGCTCATCGTGATTGCCTGGAGGGTTGGAGAAGCCTTGTTCTCCCACCACATCTTATTAAATTCTTCGGACAACCTCGGTTGTCCCTTCAACAAAGTTTACAAGAACCCTCAGAGACTAAACGCCAAACCCCTAAACCGGATTCTCCGGTTGGGTGAAGATATAGTCCGACCTCTATGGCGACATAGAGAGCGAAACAGAAATGTTTTCGCCGGTAGTAATTGAGAATTGAAGATTTCGGGTATTGATTGAAAATTGATACTTGAAAATTGAAAATTCTTTTGTTACTCCGTAACAAAAGTGACCCCAGTAGTCCACGCCCTAAACGATGTTCATTAGCTATTCGGAGTATCGACCCTCTGAGTGGCGTAGCTAACGCGTTAAATGAACCGCCTGGGTAGTACGGCCGCAAGGCTAAAACTCAAAGGAATAGACGGGGACTTGCACAAGCGGTGGATAGTGGGGTAACGAACGCAACCCTCGTTGCCTGTTATAAGTGTCAGGCGAGACTGCCCCAGATTGAGCGCGTTTATTTTGTAAACGCTCAAATGCAAAATGTAAATCTCAAAATGAAAAATTGTTGCGTCGCCAAAGGCGACTCCGTAATTTTGATTTTTTATTTTTAAATTTTAATTTTGAGCACTACGAAGTTAAGTGCGTTGAATCTGGGGAGGAAGGCGAGGATGACGCCAGGTCAGCATGGCCCTCTGATACCCTGGGCTACACACGTGGAACAATGGCCGCTACAACGCGTTGCGACGGCGTAAGCCTGAGCTAATCGTTATAAAAGCGGCCCCAGTTTGGATTGAGGTCTGCAACTTGACCTCATGAAATCGGAATCGCTAGTAATCGCGGGTCAGCACACCGCGGTGAATACGTTCTCAAGTCTTGTACTCAGAATGAAATGCGCTTGGCAGTTTGTCAAGGTCTAGTTGGTTAAAATCCAACCTTCCATTAAGGAAGTAGTGAAAGGGTAAGTCCTCAGCCGTGAGGCGTGGACTGAAGGATCCTAGTAACAAAAAGCAGCCTTATCAAAAAAGGGTGATGCGACCCATATGGTGAGTAATGGGGAAGTATCAATACAAAACCCGATTAGGATGCTCGGAAAAGAATGACAAATAACCCAAGGAGATCTCATGTGTTAATGGAAACTTATGCACAGGAGAAGTCAGCTGCGTCGTAGTACCAGGCGGTAAGTCATGATATGATTATCGTATGGGAAGGACAAAACCAACAATATCAAATGATTATATTGTAGGCTTAACAGATGGTGAAGGTTGCTTCTATGTAAATAAAAGCAACTTGAAGACATACACTAGCGGTGTAAGAATTCAACTTCATTTCCATTTGAAATTACGGGAATGCGATAAAGAGATATTAGAAAAAATTAGGGATACACTGGATTGTGGTGGCGTTTACTTTCAAAAAGAACAACGTCTTAATCACACACCATGTTATCGATATACTGTTGCTTCGCAACAAGATATATTTGACAAAATAATTCCTTTTTTTAAAAGGAATTCTCTACAAACAGCATCAAAGCAAAAAAGTTTTGATTTGTTTTGTAAAATCGCGGAACTAATTAAAATGAAAAAACATCTTATGCGGGAGGGAATAGAAGAAATTATTTCTCTCAAGCAGGCTATGAATAATCGAACAGTTGGACTCGCGTAGTGCGGGAAATCCGCTCGCTACGTGGGGATTCACAATGTTCCAAAAAGTGAAATCCGCCCGTCAAGTCAGGGGAGTTGGAAGTACCCGAAGTCCCGCCTCGCGCGGGCCTAAGGTAAATTCAATGACAAAGACTAAGTCGTAACAAGGCACGGGTAGCGGAAGCTGCTCGTGGAATATTTCAATTGAAACAACGTTTGTTCTCGCTTCGGCGGAACGAACTTATCGAGTCGATTATTTCGTCACAAGCGAAATGTGGTGATGGCCCTTCTAATCATAAATAGGGGCTCCGGCCGGGAGGTTCCCGGCGATACTCGGGTCTAGCTTAAGCAGACCTGAGGGGTGAACGGAACAAAATAGAGGATAGTATCTGCCTCATCGGCAGACAAGTTCAGCAAAAAACCGCCTTACAAAGCGGTTTTTTGCTGCCCACAGCATGTTGACAAATTTTAATAAACATGATAATCTTTTTTACAGTCGTAACCTTGCCATATAAAGCTTGAAAAGCGCACCGCGTTCGCGTAAGTGCGAGGCAGGATGTTTTGACAAGGAAGCCCAAGATTGTTTATGAAAAAGACAAATACTTGCGGTAATCAGGTCGGTAGTTTGTCAGATAGAAAGACGGAGTACCCTTCACTTTTTTTCGGTTTGTTCAAGCCGTGGGAAGTGGTGGTGTTCGTGCTTTCTGTCGGGGTCGTCATTTGGTGTTGGTTCCACTTCTACGTGCATCCCCGCGATGCGCGGGAGCAAAAGGAGTTTGGAGGAACCAACCAAATCCAAAAGATGCCGTAACGTCATCTCAAAAATTTTACGTTACATAAGGAGCGCTTTTGGCAGGCGCTCTTTGTTGTTTTTCAAAGTGAGTTTTGCTAGAGTTAGTTCAGTCAACCGTCTGAACGAAAGTAATTGTTATGGATAATTTTGTCATTCGAAATCATCCGCCAGTGAAGTTTTGGCGGACGTTTTGTGAGCTCCTTGTGCTCGGGATTTTGTGCGGACTGTTCATGCTCGGTGATTGGTTGGGGAGAATGTGGATTCGAATTTTTCCCCGCGTTCCGAAACTCTAGCCGGTTAGACAACCCGGCTTTTTAATTGCTTAGCCCTTAGGTTTTTGCTATATTGCTGGAATACGTTATGCGCGTGTAGCTCAGGTGGTTAGAGCGCGTCACTGATAATGACGAGGTCCCAGGTTCGAGTCCTGGCACGCGCACAAATAAGCAAAGCTTATTTTGCGCGTGAAGAAGCGCGGGTGCGCTTCTGTCCAGGACTCGAAGCCCGATTGAGCTTTTTCTGGAAGCGAAGTGCACCAGAAAAACCAATCGGGGTACTGCCCCTGTAAGGGGAGAGTTCATGGCACGCGCACCCGAACGAAGTGGGGGGAGCGTGAGTAAGCTGGTATGCTCGACAGCACGATGAAGCATCGACTGCTTGGCTTGCGATAGGACGAGAAAGACTTTTCGTTAGCGAGTCATCGAGCTCGAAAAGTACCCGCGACGGTAGTCGAGAGTCCTGGTGTGCTCATAGATTTAATGGTGCCGAAGGAGGGATTTGAACCCTCATGAGGTTGCCCTCACTGCGACCTGAACGCAGCGCGTCTGCCAATTTCGCCACTTCGGCTTGATTCTATTATGTGTAGAGACGTTTTGATTTTTAAGTACTTCCTTTTCAGGCGAGGAAGTTCTTTAGAATAGTACATTTTTTCTGAAATTACCACCGCTTCCTTTTTCGAATATTTAAGTTGAGTGTAAGAGTTATTTCGATTTAAGCTTATGTATCCACGTACCCCTAAAATTTGAAAAAGTTTTGCTCTTAGCCAGTCCAGATATTTTCGACTTCCAGAAGTAAATGAAATATAAAAGCGGAAACTGTTTTTGTAGATGATATCGTAATGGGAATAGCTGGAACCGTCACCGTCGAAGTATCCCCTCAAGAAATCGAGAAAATATTTTTCAGGTATTGAGACAGGACCTATGGTATTTGATTTGGCGGGAGTGATGCCGATTCCCACCAAAAATTGATAAAACAATACATCTCCAAATTGAACGTGGTATGCAGGGTTCCCTCCTCCAGAGAGTTTGATACCCGTTTTGTTGGAAAGATTTAAGCATTTTTTAAACGTTTCGATTTGCTCTTTATCGGTCGATGTCAAAGACAAATGGCGTCCATCTTTATAAAGACAGCCGTCAGCCACAATCAACCCAATCGCATATGCAAAATCAGGGGACCACTTGATAAGCACTTTCCCTTTTGGTTTAGTTCCGGGTCTCACTACTACATTATAATTGTTCCATAACACTGAAGCAAGTAGCGTATTCCAATTCTTTCCTATTTCCCTATGTTTTTGGCGTAGTATTTTTATTGGAAAATGGTTCAAGAACGAGTATGATAGGGGAGAGCAGTTTGTGAGGTTAGTTAATAGAAATGGGTAACTTTTTTATAAATTATATTAATCCAGGGAATACCAAGCTATTGCACCTTTACGCCACTGTTCTGACATTCAGTAGTATAGTGTTAAGCATTTTCTTGTTTTTTCTATCAAATCGGGTGCAGGATCTTTACGGTACGCAAACGATTTTGGCTTTTACTGAGGAGAAATTCATTGAAAAAAATGATATTGTTGAGGTCTATATTAATTTTGGTGTAAAGCCTCCTGCTGATCTTGCAAAACAAGCATCAATTTATCTTATTGATCTTGGTAGATTGTATGATATCGGGGATTTACAGATTGCAGGAACGTATGAAGATTATGATAAACAAAGGCAGAAATACGGTGCTAAATTAATAGAGAGCAGCAATCAAAATATTAAAAATTTAACGCATCAACTAGGAAATATTTTATTCTGGCTTTATTTTCTTTTTGTGTTGACGATTTTCCTGCAGCTTCTTAATGCTTATTATAATGTCCGTCTCTCTATACTGAATTACTCAAGAAAAATTTGGTCAAAAAATATGGTCGACTTCTCAAAAATAAAGACGGTGCATTTCATCGGCATTGGCGGCATCGGAACGTCCGCCATCGCGCGGATGTTTGTGTTGGAGGGCAAGTCAGTGAGCGGGTCCGATATGGCGGAGAGTGAGGTGACGGAAGGGTTGAGAGAGGCTGGGGCAAGAATCATTATCGGTCAGGATATTAAGGATGTTCCCAAAGACACTGATTTGATTGTCTATACTATCGCGCTTACCGAGCTTGAGCCGGAGCTTCTTGAGGAGCTCAAAAAACTTAATATTCCGATGCTTAGTTATTCCGAAGCACTCGGCGTTATTTCCAAAGACAAATACACGATAGCGATTACGGGCACACACGGAAAGACTACGACGACCGCGATGGTTGCAAAGATTTTGATGGATGCGGGATTGGACCCGACAGTTATTCTTGGAAGTTTGCTACTTCCAAGCGCAGAACAAACGCAGAACGAACGCGGAAATACGCAGAAACAGAGTCGGACGAATTTTGTGGCTGGGAAAAGTAAGTATTTGGTAGTTGAGGGATGCGAATACCGTCGGTCGTTTTTAAACTTGTCGCCGAAAATTTTGGTGGTGACAAACATTGATGCCGACCATTTGGACTATTATAAAGATATGGCGGATATTCAGAATGCGTTTTGCGAGCTTTCCGCGAAACTTCCTAAAGACGGTTTTCTTTTGGTTAATTCTCACGCGCCGAATCTCGATACGCTAGTGCGTTGTTCCAAAAGTAACAATGGAGATTGGGGAGCACTTGTGTTGCCCGAGGGTTTCAAGTTGAAGATTCCGGGGAAACATAATCTTGCCAATGCCCGTGCGGCGCTTGCTGTGGCAAAGGCTCTCGGTATCGGTGAAGCCATTGCTCTGAAATCACTGTCGGAGTTTAACGGTACATGGCGTCGGTTCGAATATCGAGGCAAGGCCTCAAATGGGGCAATTGTGTATGACGATTATGGTCATCATCCACAGGAAATCGAAGCGACTTTACAAGGTGCTCGAGAGATGTTTCCAACACAAAAAATTGTGGTGGTATTCCAACCGCACTTGTATTCACGAACGAAGGACCATCTGGCAGGATTTGGAAAATGTTTCAAATTGGCTAGTGAAGTGATTATGTTGCCAATCTATCCAGCGAGAGAAGTTGATCCAGGCGATATTTCTTCGCAGATGGTGGCAGACGAAATCAAGAAAAATAACCAACCCGCGTATTTTGTAAATACATTTGCCGAAGCTGCCCAAAAAGCCGAAGAGCTTGCTGGGAGTGACGGAGTAATCATGACGATGGGCGCTGGAGAAACAAACAGGGTTGCCGATATCCTTGTCAATAGATAAAAAGACGATACGGAAATGTATCGTCCTGACTTCAAAATATTCAGCTAGTACTGCCACCTCAACACCACGTGGGACCCCACCGGCAGTTCTCGGAGGTAGGTCACAACCGCGCTGTTTTGCGTGCGGGGTTTGACGTGCTCCGCCATAAGCTGGGCAAGTTCTTCCGCCTCCCAAATTTCCAGTTTTTGTTGTGCGTCCCTTGGTTTAAGCCCGGACATCATTGTCCCCAAATCGCTTAACTGGAGGATTTTTTGTCTGATGGGAAACAGGTGCGGGCTGACTTTCGGGTTGTGGCTACTCGGGATGGCGTCGAGGATTTTCCCAGTTAATTGAATTGGTAGCCACTGTCTGATTTCAATTGTTTGCGCCCATACTCCGTTTCGGATTGGGAACACTATGAGCGAAAACGGTTTTGTACGCTTTGGTTTATGTGCCATAGGATTTTTCCTTTCGGTTTTTTGCAACTAGCCGTATCCTATATCAAAGGATTTCCGTTGTCCACACGGGTCATTTTTGTTATAGTGCCGGCATGTCAACCCTATATGTTGTCGGCACTCCCATAGGGAATTTGGAAGACGTGACGCTGCGGGCGTTACGCGTTTTGAAAGAGGTTGATGTGATTTTGTGCGAGGATACCAGAGTCACCCAAAAGCTTCTTGGGAAATATGCAATTCTCAACAAACAACTTGCAACCTATAACGAGCAGGATAGCGGAGTTACAGCCGATAAAATTATCGGGTGGCTTAGGGAGGGAAAAAATGTCGCGCTCGTGTCGGATGCCGGTACGCCGGGAATTTCAGACCCCGGCTCGATGTTGGTGCAGAAAGTGAGGGAGCATTTCTGTGCAACACCGGGTGTTGCACAAGAGGTGAAGATAGAGTCAGTGCCGGGGCCAAGCGCTTTAACTGCCGCACTTTCAATCGCGGGTGTTCCCATACACGATTTTGTCTTCTTGGGATTTTTGCCGCACAAGAAGGGGAGGGAAACATTGTTTAAAGAAATTGCCGCGTCGGAGAGGACGATGATTTTTTACGAGTCACCGCACCGAATTCTGAAAGCATTGGAGTCGCTTGAAAAATTCGCACCTTCCAAGAAAGTCACGATCGCCCGTGAGCTGACGAAAATTCACGAGGAAATAAAAAGCGGAACTCCTGCCGAACTTCTGGAGTTTTTCAAGACGAACGAAGAAAAAGTACGAGGGGAGTTTGTGGTCTTTGTTAATTCCCTAATGTAGTTTAAGATATCACCATGGAACACCCCTCCTTCCTCCCCGAAAAATACCCCGACCTTGCCGGCTCCAAGCCGGTGGAACGCGTTCAAAGAACAGCGCGATTTTTGTAACGTAACAGCATGGAAAACTTTGAACAAAACCCTGGATTCTTGAAAGAGCGTTTTTCGAAACTCGCAGGCAGTCCTGAAGTTGGAAGCGCTGCAAAGCGCACGGAGCGAAAAACAGACGAAGTGCTTCCGCGAAACCCCGAAGCGCGCATTCAGAACTATCTTGACCGTTTGACAGAAATTGTCGGACGCAAAGACCCAAAAGAAAAGAAACGCGGCATAAACGCGCTCAAAGAAATTCTCATAGACGAGTATGTCGTTAGAGTGGAAGACATACCTGAAAGCTATTGGCAGGCGCAGATGCGGGTCGTATACAATCGCGGAGAGTTAGGCGACTGGCAGGACATCTCGGAAGACGAAAAACTGAAAATCAAGCAAAAGCACCTTGCGCAGACAAAAGAAGACCAGAAAGGCAGTCTAGAAGGATGGATTGATTATTTAGTTTCTGACAAATCTTCCTATTTGCCCGACTACCTTAAGTATTGGGCGTTTCAGGGTATGTTGCAACTGGAACGGTACGAGAAAGGAGATAAGGAACAAGGCATATCTGGCAGATTTCCCAGGCGGTCAAGCGGCAAACAACGTTCCGTCAAGATGTTTCCCGAGGTCAATGAACGAGGACTCCAGTTTATCTCCCGAGCATACAGGGCACAATCGGAAAATCAACCAATTTCTTTTCGCTATGATATTCCGGAGACGGCACGTTCGGAATTTCAAAGTTTGCTAAAGCAAAAAGATTTCCGTTCTGTATATGGGTGGACACAGGAGCACCTTCCGCCGATAAGTCCTGAAGAAATGCAGACTACAGAAGGCGAATGGACTGTCTACAAACAAGGTAGCAACCCCAAAGCCCTTGCGAAGACCTTGCAGGGAAAGGGTTCCGGTTGGTGTATTACCGGAGAAAATCTTGCCGGAGAGTATCTCGCTGCCGGCAACCTGTACATTTATTATTCTAAAGACAGACAGGGTGCATCTACCATACCCCGCGTTGTCATTGTTCAGAAAAATAATCGCGTTACCGAAGTCCGCGGCATTGAATGGGAGGAGAATGTTGATGCCTACATCAAAGGGACGGGCATTATCGGCGACAAACTCAAGGAAGTATCGGGAGGCGAGTCATTCTTTGAGACCGACCAGGACACAAAACAACTCACCGCACTTGACCGGAAGATGTCTGGCGGCGAAAACCTTACTAAGGGCGAGCTTCTTTTTCTCTACGAGATAAATAGACCGATTAAATACTTCGGCTACCAGAAGGACCCGCGTATCGCAGAACTCCGCAAAGACAGGAACAAAGAAGCAGATATGTCCGTTATCTTTGAATGCCGTCCTGACCAAATTGCGCAGGGCGTAAGTAAAATAAACGAAAACACCCGTGCATATCTCGGAGAATGGAACCCCACAATCCTCAAAACTGTAAGAAACTACCCAAACATCACCCACCTCTACGAATCCTTCCCCGACAAAGCAATCTTCCTCAAAACCATAGAGACCGACCCCACCATCCAAAGCCAGAAACAAGCGGAAGCAAAACTGAAGGAGCAGTCAATCTACCTGAGCCCGTACGGGAATGACCTGCTCAACAAAACCGAATTCAGTACGCACAGGGAAACCTACGAACTCGTACGATTTACCGTTGCACAGCTCGGTTTCCCAAATGGCGCAACCACGGAGCAAATCTACAAAAAAGCCGAAGAGAGCGGTCTTGACCTCTGTCCTGCCGAAGTCGGTACGCATCTGCGGCTTTCATATCCGGGAAAAGAATGGATGACGGTTGCGATGAAACAAATCACCGGCCTCGATGGCTTCCCGAGCGTGTTCAATCTCGGTCGCGACGGGTTCATGCTGAAGCTGGATGCCTACCACGCGTGGCCGGAGGACTGGTGGAATGCGGACTACCAGTTCGTCTTTCTCCTCCGCAAGAAGAAACTATGATGCTTTGCTACTTTGAATCTTGGAATGGTCATACGGCCATTGCTCTGCGGTTACTGATGCTCAGACACTCAGACTCTCCGACACTTTCTTCAAAAATATTTTCAGGGTACACTTTTCTTGGTCAGGTTACATCGGACGGCCACGGTTTTCCGAGACCTTTCCAGTTGGCGCATGTTGAGAGTCCGTCTGGCCACTGGCTTGACGGAGAGGATGTGCGTTTTCTTTCAAAAAAGAATCAACTTGGTGTGTCGCGCTGTGCGAGTTATGCTCGCGAAGACTTAAACGCTTAGCTCATGGCTGTACGGATGGCGTGGCATACAAACGTGCCGACCGCGATGGCTACCCGAGCGTGTTCAATCTCAATCGCGACGAAGACATGCTGAAGCTGAATGCCAACAACGCGAGGCCGGAGAACAGGTGGAATGCGGACAACCAGTTCGTCTTTCTCCTCCGAAAGTCTTTCTTTTCCGCGTTACAAAACGCGGTTTTTCTTTTCGGGGCTATCCAGACTGCTTTTCCATGCAATAAATCTTCTGCTGGCTTCCTCAAGTTTTACGGCGACCATTTCAACCTGCGTGTTTGAAATGACCTTGCCTTCCCAAGCGACCGAGACGAGATATTTGAGGATGTCCAAGAGGTGAATACACTCTGCAACCCCTTTCTTCTTTTCCGTGAGTTGTTCTCTTGAGGTAAAATAGGCGGTGTATGTTCGCTCCAAAAGGTCGAGGAAGAGTGTTTCAATTCTCACACCGAGCGTATACCGCGCTCCTTTCGCAATATGCGGGACAATAGAGAGCCACAGCAAATATCCCTCTTTGATGGACTGCAAGATAGAGGCACTTGCGAGAGAGAGAGAGAGAGTAAAAACGGACTTGCTCATATTTACGATTCTATCATTTCCTTTGAAAATCTGCTCGATTCGTGGCGTGAATTCGCACAGGATAAGAAGAAGCAAAAGGATGTCGCCGAGTTTGGTGTGCGGCTCATGGACAATATCTTCTTCCTACGCCGCGAACTTGTGACGAAGACCTATCGGCACGGAGGATACCGCCATGCGCGAATTGCCGACCCGAAGCCGCGCGATATCCATATAGCAAGCGTCCGCGATCGGCTCGTGCATCACGCCGTCTATCGCGTGCTGTACCGTCACTTTGACCAGCATTTCATTTGGGATTCGTACTCTTGCCGAAAGGACAAAGGGACACATCGCGCTTTCAACCGATTCCGCGAATATGCCCGCGACGCGTCATACAATCACAGCCGGACGGTGTGGGTACTCAAGTGCGATATACAGAAGTTCTTCGCGAACATTGACCACCGAATTCTCCTTTCCTTGCTTGTAGTCCACATTTCCGATGCGGATACTCTCAACCTTCTCAGGAACATTGTCGGAAGTTTTAGCACACCCCCTCTTTCATTCTCCCCCTCTAAAGAGGGGGAGAGAAAGAAGGGACTTCCACTCGGGAATCTGACGAGTCAGCTTCTTGTGAATGTCTACATGAATGAGTTCGACCGCTTCGTGAAGCGCGAATTGCGGATACGGCATTATGTGCGGTACGCGGACGATTTCGTCATTCTGCACCGAAACAGAAACTGCTTGCTTGAGCTCTTGCCGAGATTCGCCACATTTCTCGAACGGCGTCTGAGACTCTCGCTCCATCCCGACAAAGTATCTTTCAAAACCCTTGCCTCCGGCGTGGACTTCCTCGGCTGGGTGCATTTTCCGGACCACCGAGTGCTACGAACGAGTACAAAACTAAGGATGTTTCGGCGACTGACGAGAAGTTCCAAGGAGGAAACGGTGGCATCGTATATGGGTATGTTATCTCATGGAAATACTCGCACGTTACGAAAGAGGATACCCAAATCTACAGTTAAAAAATTCTGTCGATTTTCGTAGCCAGAATAAAGTCGTTTTCGGAGAGACCGTCAGCGGCGTGGGTGAAGGTGGTGATGTCAGCAAAGCCCCAGCCGAATTTTATTGTGGGGTGATGATTTTCACTTTCGGCGAGCGCGCCGATTTTGTTTACGAACGCAAGAGCCTCCGCGAAGTTTTTGAATTTAAAACGACGGGAAATTTCGTGATTATCTTTCACCACCCACTTTGGCACGTGGGACATAAACGCTTCCACGTCGGCTGGAGAAAGTTTTCCAACACCCAGCTCGCACGGTTTGCATTTTTTGTTCTTTAAGCTGTCCATATCTATATTGTAGCAAGTATTTATAAAGAAAATCCGTTCCGATGTACATCGGAACGGACGGGTTAGCCTGCAGGTACCAGTTTTGGTACGGCCAGTTTTTCGGGAACATATTCCTCACCATTCCAGACCAGACGGTCGGGGTCGTCCTTTTTGTAGAAACGGCAGAATTCGCCGAACGAGGTTTCCATGAGGAGTGTTGTCCACACTTTAATTCGTGCGCCACCCTTAGGAAAATAATATCCCGTAAAGTTGATATCCATCGTTATGGCGCAATGCGTCGGCTGCTGAATAGGCTTCCACTTCAAAGCTGCGTTTTGGACGCATAACCAGTCCAAATGAACAAGCAACCTTCTTTCGGCTTTGGGCATTTCCCATCCTTTTATGCCTCCCCAGTAGGAGATTCGGTCCCCCTTTTTTTCGGTATGCACGTGCTTGAGGATTTCCTCGTAACTTGCTTGTGCCTCGGCCGACATAAGGAGTTTCAGGTGCGACTTGTTGACGCCTGTAATCATGAAGAGCTGACCACCTTCAAATTCCGCCAGTTTTTCCGTTAACGGAAGTTTGACAAAACGATATCTATGCACGAGGCCTCCTTTCCAGGGGTTTGGTGTTAGTTTTTGTCTGAGGAAGAGTATAGCATTTTTTCCGCCTTTTGCGGTTTCTTTTGCCGACTATAGTGTTGTATAATAAGGGTCGCGCCTTAGGTCGCGTTTCTATGGACGGTACGTGACACGATTACGCGTAATCGATTGCGCGACATGCGAATCAGCAGATTCGTGGCTTGGCCCGAATCAGCAGATTCGCCCAGTAGGCGATTCTACTGAATCGAAACTTGGTAATTTTGACCCAGTACCCAGTAGGCGAACTAGAAAGTTCGTGGCTCGGCCATAGATTTTGGTAAATGAGGTGATTTTACTAAATCATAAATCACATGAAGCACACCGGCGCTATTTTTGTCATAGGTATTATTTTGATTATCATGCCCTTTCTGGGTTTTCCTGTCGTGTGGAAAAATATTTTCATTTTTGCCATTGGTCTTTGGCTTTGCGGCATTGTAATAACGCGCTTGAAGCGACACCAGCCCAAAAAAAATTCTTCCAAAAAAGAGTCGCGCAATTCCTCGGTAACTCTTGCTCCGAATAAAATCCCACCCGAGCCTTTTAAGGAGTCGCTTTCAGAAGATATTCATGACCAACCTCCGACCGTCTAAATTTTCACGTTTGCTCCGACAAAATCCCCGTCGCTACATTACGCAGGGGGTTATTTTTTTAGGTGTGGTTGTTTTATTTTTTTGCTTTTCGTATTTTACCCTGCCGGCACTTTTTACGGTTAGTTATGACGATACCAAGAATTCGGTGGCTACTTCAACCCCTCAAAAGAAGGTCACGGGGTTTGTGGCGACGCATGTTCCCCTTCCCACCTCGGTCAAAGCTATTTATATGACGAGCTGTGTTGCGGGTACGCCCTCAATCAGAAGCAGTTTGGTAAAACTTATTGAGGAGACCGAAATTAATTCTGTTGTGATAGATATCAAAGACTTTACCGGCACACTTTCGTTTATTCCCGAAAATCCCGCGCTCAAGGCGCTACTTTCCACTCGCTGTTACGCGCCGGACATGAAGACCTTTATCGAGTCGTTGCATAAAAAAGGCATTTACGTTATCGGGCGTATTGCCGTGTTTCAAGATGTGTATTTGGTGAAGAACCGTCCGGAACTCGCCGTTAGGCGCAAGAGTGATGGCGGTATCTGGAAAGATTATAAGGGGCTTAGTTTTACCGACCCCGCCTCCAAAGACGTTTGGGACCACACCGTTTTAATTGCCAAAGAGTCTTACGCGGCCGGTTTTGACGAACTAAATTTTGACTATATTCGATTTCCGTCGGACGGCAACATGAAAGATATCAGTTTTCCGTTCAGCGGTAACAAGCCAAAACCGGAAGTGATGCGGCAATTTTTCGCGTATCTCAATAAAGAACTAAAGCCAATGGATTCGACCACTTCGATAAACTCAGGACAGGCAGGCTCACCACAAGCCGGACCAGTACTTTCCGCCGACTTGTTTGGCATGACGACTACCAACACGGATGATTTGAATATCGGACAGGTGCTTGAAAACGCGTTGCCGTACTTTGATTACATCGCGCCAATGGTATACCCATCTCACTACCCTACAAATTTTATGGGTTTCGCTAAACCCGCCACTAAGCCGTATGAAGTGGTGAAGTTTTCGATGGACGCGGCGGTCAAGAGGACGATAGCTACGACCACGGTTGTGGCGATGTTTGGCGAACAGCCGATTTCGACCAGCACCAAACCGTTTCTTTACAGAAAAAAAGCTTTTGACGCTAATAAAATTCGCCCATGGCTACAAGACTTTAATTTGGGCGCGACTTACACGGCCGAGATGGTGCGGGCTCAAATTCAGGCCACTTATGACGCCGGACTTGATTCGTGGATGTTGTGGAATGCTTCGAATCGTTATACCGCCGCGGCGCTTCATGGCGCGGAGGTGGAAAGCACCACAAAGGCGGAGTAGTGATTTAAAATTTCAGAAGGCTCGGTTGATTTTGGATTGGTTGGACAAGTCCAGTCCTAATGTATTACCATTACATGCCAGAACACCTCAAGGAGCATAGTATAAGGCCAACCTTAAGGTTGGGATACTAAAACTTGATGTGGCGAACCTCACATTACCGAGTCATGACCCCAAAAACAATCGCCAAACCCTTAAACATCTTGGCGTTCAATTCTCAGCCAAGCCAAACTCAAACCCAAACCTCACGACGCTCGTCCCAGCCGAATGTGCAGGTCTGTTGCGTTTTGGAGCCCCATCAGCCTTTGGATGTCGATACCGCCATTTGGTTTAACCAACACCGACGGCCCAACTTTTTCAACAGTTCGCGATAAGAATCAACCCATTCCCCAGGTTACTCTGGGGTTTTCATTTATCCACTTTAGGCAACATGTGGAAGGCTTTGACAATTGGTGCGGGTAGGTATACCCTTAAATTCCAGAGATCGTTGATATGCGGGACGTACACGGTGTACGCCTATGTCAGAATTGGTCTTCAAAACAAGCAAAACCAAGTCAGTATGATAATCATCAATAGCTACAGCCAACCAACAGGACCTCTGCCAAAAACACTCACACTAAATCCTTTACAGGAACTGTCCGTCAGAACGTTCCGTGAGGGGAACCAAAGGCTAACGGAAGACGAAGCTGAACAATTTTTGGTGGGTTTCAGCACTCCGATGGGCCGCGTTCAAGCGTGGAATATCGTGAAAGACTACGCTTTAGGCAAGTTTGATGATGTTGGAGAGGAATTCCTACATCTCATCCAAGCCTGGCTGGTCTTGGGCGACGCAGAGTTCACCCTGCTTTTCCGTGTTGTTCGGTTGATCAAGGCGGCCTTGGATAAGGGGCTCGAAAGGTTGGACGAACTCGTGACTGAACTCAAGCGGATTTTCCCCCGATTTTCGCGGAGGAAGCTTGAGGCCGAAATTCAGGCAATCAGAGAGGTCGTTGCCCCCTCCTTTGCCGAGGTTTAGCGAGTTTCACATGCCCAACGCGCAATGCGTCGGGCTTTTTTCTTGCTCACTCCGTGGTATAATTTATGACTTAAGCAGTTGGATGCAGTTCGAGGCGCGAGCGAGGCTTGTAACCAAGCTGTACATACTAGTACTGCGCGGGAGCAAACGAGCGAAGCAACGAAGAAATGCGCCGACTGCGTAAGTCATTTTTCAAATGCTCCACGACGACAATAAAGTCACCTATTTCGCCCAGACCGACTCCCGCAACAAAAGAATTCCTTTCGGCATTAAACGCCGCGACCGATCTCGCCACATGTACGTGGTGGGGAAAACGGGGATGGGTAAATCTACCCTTCTTGAAAATATGGCCATTCAGGATATTCGGAACGGTGAGGGTATGGCTTTTATCGACCCGCACGGCAAAACCGCCGAGCTTCTCCTTGATTATATTCCGGAGGAACGGATGAAAGATGTGCTCTATTTCGCGCCGTTTGATATGGAGTATCCGATTTCTTTCAATGTTATGGAGGACGTCGGTGTCGACAAGCGCCACTTGGTGGTGAACGGCCTCATGTCCACGTTTGAAAAAATTTGGGAGGACATGTGGTCCGCGCGTATGGCGTACATTTTGAATAACACTCTGCTAGCGCTATTGGAGCATCCTGGTTCTACGCTCTTGGGTATTAACCGGATGCTTGCAGACAAAGAGTACCGAAAGCTTGTGGTGGCGAATGTCAAAGACCCGTCGGTCAAGTCTTTTTGGATTGACGAGTTTGGTAAATATACCGACAAGTACGCCGCCGAAGCCACACCCGCCATTCAAAATAAAGTAGGTCAGTTTACGTCAAACCCGCTTATCCGAAATATCATCGGTCAGACGGTGTCGTCTTTTGACATACGTAAAATCATGGATGAGAGGAAGATTATGATTATTAACCTGTCGAAGGGTCGGGTCGGTGAGGGGAACGCGAACCTCTTGGGCTCGATGCTTATCACCAAGATATATCTTGCGGCTATGTCGCGGGCTGACGCGTCCGAGTCGGCGCTTCATAAGTTGCCTAACTTTTATCTATACGTTGACGAATTTCAGTCTTTTGCCAATAAAAGTTTTGCCGACATTCTATCCGAAGCCCGCAAATACAAATTGAATCTTACGATTACTCACCAGTACATTGAGCAAATGGAGGAGGAGGTTCGGGACGCCGTATTCGGTAACGTCGGTACCATGGTTACTTTCCGCGTCGGTGCTTTTGACGCCGAGGTGCTCGAGAAAGAATTTGCCCCTCAGTTTACCGCCGAGGACTTGGTGAATCTCGGCATTTATCAGGTGTATCTGAAGCTTATGATTGACGGGGTCGGTTCGCAACCTTTTTCGGCCACGACCTTGCCGCCAATTGAGCGGCCGTCCGTTTCTTTGCGTGAGCAGGTTATACAGTCATCACGTTCGATATTTTCAGCGCCACGCGCCAAGGTTGAAGAAGCGATAAGGTTGTGGCACCAACCGCTTGTTCCGGTTCCGGTTTTTAAACCAGTTGAAAAACCGTTAATTAAAAAAGAAGAGCCGGCAACTTTCGCGGTTCCTAGGCCGGCTTTTTCTAAGCCAATGCTCACGCATCGGGAGGCCGCATTCACGCCCGAATCTAGGAGACGGGAGCATGTTCCAGTGCCGCTATCTCCAGTGTCCGTGCCGGTATCGGTGCCAACCCCGACCCCGACTATTTCAATATCTCCAGTTTCTCTGAGCCAGCTTAAGGCCGCTGACCCCTTGAAAAAGCCGAAAGGTATGCAGATGGAGAATTTGGCGGAACTTCGAAAAGCCCTTTCTACGCTTCTTAAAGATAAAGAGGCCGACAAGCCGCCCCCGTCTCCGCTTAAGAGAGAAGAGCCTAAGACCGCTCCGACCGCGGTGACCGCGCCGAGGCCCTTCAATGACGAAAAAGTTTTGGTGCCGCCAATAAGCAAAGATGCTCGTCCCGAACACAACTTATCTCAGGATCAGAATGCCAAGCCGAAAGAAATTCCGGAGGAGGTTTTGAGAAAAATCCTTAAGGTAGACTAAGATGCTATTTAGAATTTCGAGTATTGTTCTTGCCATTATTTTTTTCTTCGGTTGCCAAGATGTGTCGGCGCAGGTCTCGATTACCGAAATTATGTACGACCTATCGGGAACCGACACGGGACGGGAGTGGGTTGAAATCACGAACAGCGGAAGCGGTAACGTAACCATAGCGACATCCACATGGAAGTTTTTTGAAGCGGATACCAACCACAGTATTTCTTTGTTTCAAGGGAGCGTTGTTATTCCGGCGGGTGGCTTCGCGGTTATCGTGGATAATCCGGCGAAATTTCTTGCCGATTGGCCGAACTTTTCCGGTACGATTTTTGACAGCGTGTTTTCTTTGGCGAATTCCGGCGAGGCCATTGCTGTAAAAAGTGACGCAAGCACGATTGTCGACCAAGTTACGTACGCTTCTACAATGGGCGCGGCCGGCGACGGCAATTCGTTGCAAAAGTCGTCTGGCGCGTGGACAGCTCTTGCGCCGACCGTGGGTGCTGCCAACCAAAATGGTCAAGGCGGAAGTTCGGGGGGACAAACAACAAACCCTCCCGTTGCCACAACAGCACCCGACAATACTTCCGGTGAAGAAGATTCCACGCCCACATCCGAGGGTGTCAAAACAAGCTGGCCCGTTGAACCGCAGATTATTTCAAGGATAATGGGTCCTTCCGTCGCTATCGCGGGCGCGGATATCGTGTTTCGGGGAGAGGCGGTGGGGCTTGATAAAAAACCGATTAAGAACACCAGGTTTTTGTGGAATTTTGGTGACGGAGCAACCAAGGAGGGGGAGAGTGTGATGCATGCCTATAATTTCCCGGCGGAATACGTGGTTATCCTAGAAGCATCGTCGGGCCATTTTGAGGGTTCAAGCCGTGTTCGGGTGAAGATTATTCCCGCCGATATTATTGTGGGTGAAGTGGTATCGGGTTTTGACGGTAAGATAGAGCTTGTCAACAAAGCCAAACAAGAGCTCGATTTGTCCTGGTGGCGTGTACGGAGTGGTGACCGGTTTTTTACTTTACCCAAGAACACTAAAATTTTACCCGCGGGGCGTTTGCCGCTCTCCGCCGCGGTTATGGGATTTCCGGTAGTAAACGACGATGTCGCGCTTTTGTATCCGAACGGTTCGTTGGCGCATCAGTTTATAAAAAGTGTTTCGGAACAGGCCGAGGTTGTTCCGGTCGCTTCAACCAATACTCCTGCAAGTGAGTTGCCGGCGGCCGCCGTTGTGCCGGAAATATCCGCCGAGTTGCCCGTTGAAGTAACTCCGAAAGTTTCTGGTCAGGCGGCGGGCGTCGCCCTGGCGGTTTCGGCCCACGCCGAAACAGAAATCCAAAATGCCGTTGTGTCCGACAACAACGTTAGGCCGAGTTCCTCTTTGTGGCTCTATGGTACGGGAGGGGTTATACTGCTCGGATTGGCTTTCGCCCTATTTCCGAAGCCAACGGTTAAGAAGAGTCCCGCGGACGAGTTCACTGTCGTTGAGGACTAATAGTAATATACGAAAATACGAATGGGTACGAATATACGAACATATACGAAAACTTTTGTGATACCGCCACGGTGTTCGTATTATTTCGTATTTTCGTTAATTCGTATGTTCGTATAATTATTATGAAACGAATCCTTATATTTTCTCTAGCGTATTACCCGCTGTTTATCGGCGGGGCTGAGGTGGCGGTCAAAGAAATTACCGACCGTTTGAGAGGTGATTTTGAGTTCGACATGATTACGCTTAGGAAGAGCGCGTCGAAGTTTGAGCGTGTCGGCAATGTCAATGTTTATCGTGTCGGTTTTGGTTGGCGTGCCGGCGACCACTCTTTTCTAAGCAGGCTTAAAATCTACAAATACCTTTTTCCGTTTTTTGCCGTCAGTAAAGCCTTGTCGCTTCACAGAAAAAATCAGTATGATGTCACGTGGTCACTCATGGCCAACTACGCCGGTTTCGCCGCGTTATTTTTTAAGCTGCTCCGACCGAAAGTTCCTTTCATTCTGAATTTACAGGAAGGCGACCCGACGGATTACATAAAACGCCGTGTCGGTGTTTTTTATCCGATTTTTAAGATGATTTTTACCAAAGCTGACGCCATTACCGCACTGTCGGTGTTTCTCGCGAACTGGGCGAAAGAGATGGGAGCAAAGGCTCAAATCGAAGTCGTCCCGAACGGAGTCGATTTGAGCAGATTCACGAATTATGATTCAAGAATCAAGAATGAAGGCAGGGAAAAGATTCGAGGAGAACTGGGATTTGGAAACGAAGATACGCTCATGGTGACTACATCGAGGCTTGTGGAGAAGAACGCGGTGGGGGACGTGATTGAATCACTTCAGTATTTACCCGAGACTGTGAAGTTTTTGATTATCGGAACGGGTCAGCTTGAAGGGAGTCTAAAGTTCAAAGTCCAAAGTTTAAAGTTGGAAGAAAGAGTCATTTTCCAAGGTTTTGTGCCGCACGAGAAGCTACCACCGTATCTTTGGGCTTCCGATATTTTTATCCGGCCGTCCCTTTCAGAGGGCCAGGGCGCTTCGTTTATGGAAGCCATGGCCGCGGGGTTGCCTGTTATCGCCACGCCCGTCGGCGGTATTCCGGACTTTTTGAAAGATGGCGAAACCGGACTTTTTTGTGAAGTCCATAACCCAAAGAGTATCGCTCAGAAGGTGGGGAAATTGATGAAAGACGCGGAGTCCCGTGATTATATTGTTAGGACCGCGGAAAAAATGGTGGCGGAAAAGTATAGTTGGGATTTAATCGCCGATCGGATGAAAGGGGTAATCTTTGATACAATTCAATAAATATATGCAAATTATTATTGCTACCGGCATTTACCCTCCGGATGTCGGCGGTCCGGCGGAATACGCCAAACATTTGAAAGATGAGTTTGTTGGTTTGGGACACAACGTTGCGGTGGTATCTTATTCCGGTTTGGAGAAGAAATTGCCTTTCGGGCTACGACATCTGGCTTATTTTTTTCGGATTTTTTTCAGGTCTTTCGGTTCGGATCTTTTTGTGACCCTCGATACTTTTAGCGTCGCTCTACCGTCGGTTCTTGCCAGTGTGATTTTAAGGAAGAAGAATATCATTCGGGTGAGCGGAGATTTTTTGTGGGAGTCTTATGCTGAAAGAGCCGGAGAGCTTGTGCCTTTAAGACTTTTCTATAAAGTAAAGCGGGTTCTAAGTTTCAAGGAAAAGATTATTTTCAGAATGATGAAGTTCGCTCTCAGCAGAGCTTCTCTGCTTGTGTTTAACAGTGAGTGGCAGAAGGACATTCTTGTTCCGGCCTATAACTTAGATTATTCAAAAGTTCGCACGATTTTGAACTTTTTCGGCGACTCATTGCCTGCGTCCGATCCTCTGGGTAAGAATTTTATTTGGGCGACTCGGCCGATTAAACTTAAGAACGGGGAAATGCTTCGTGCCGCTTTTGCCAAGGCGAGAGTGTCCGATTCCAGCTTGTCGCTTGATGAACGTGTCACGTCCCATGAAGAGCTGTTCCGAAGACTGGCTTCGTGTTACGCGGTGATATTGCCGTCCTTAAGCGAGGTTAGCCCCAACTTCATTATTGACGCCATTCGTTTTGGAAAGCCGTTTATCATGACGCGGGAAAGCGGTCTGGCGGATATTTTGGGGGATGTCGGGTTGCGCGTTGACCCCCTTGATGAATCGGATATAACCGAGAAAATTTTGATGCTCGCGGATCCTTCTTGTTACGCCAAGCAGAAAAAGCTGGTTGAAGCGTTTAACTTCAGACATTCGTGGGCGGAAATCGCGAATGAGTTTTTAGAGTTAGCAAACAGGTCATGAAAGTCTTATCAATAGGCAGTGACAGAAAGTTGTTTGAGGAAGGAAGCTCTGTCAGACAGAGGGCCATTGAGTATGCCGGTCTTTTTGAAGAATTACACATTGTCGTATTTTCTTCAAAAAAACTAGAAGCTAAAAGCTTACAGCTAACAGCTAATTGTTGGGTTTATTCTACAAATTCCTGGAGTCGGTGGTTCTATATCTGGGGCGCGATTCGTATCGGGAAGCGCATTATTCGTGATTCTAAATTCTCGATTCATGATTCTGTGACGGCCCAAGACCCTTTCGAGTGTGGTTTTGCAGCGTACAAAATTGCCAGACGTTTCAAGTTTCCACTTCACATACAGGTTCACACCGATTTTTTGAGTCCTTATTTTGCTTCACTGTCACTGTTAAACCGTATCCGTGTCCATATCGCTCGACGCGTTTTACCTCAAGCCAAGGCTATTCGCGTTGTCAGTCAGCGAATCAAAAATTCATTGATTCAAGATTTACGATTCAAGATTAAAGATTCTAAAATAACGGTCCTGCCGATTTGGACCGATTTGAAAAAATTCACGGCCGGCATACCCTCATTTGATTTGAAACAAAAGTATCCGGAATGGAGTTTTATTATCGTTGCGGTGGGACGGTATTCTCCGGAGAAGAATTTCACTTTTGCCATTGAAGTTTTGAAACAGCTTGTCAAAAAATACCCGAAGACGGGACTGGTTATGGTGGGTGAGGGTCCGCTTCGCGGAGAACTCGAAAGAGCTGTTTGGCGCGCGGGGCTCTATGAGCATGTGGCGTTCGAGCCGTGGCAGACTGACCTGACTTCGTATTACAAAACCGCCAATCTTTTTATTCAGACTTCCCTGTACGAGGGTTTTGGATTAGCGCTTCTCGAGGCTGTCGCTTCCGGCTGTCTTGCCGTTTCTTCCGATGTGGGTGTGGCGCCTGAACTTCTAAACCACAAAGGTCACTCGTTCGTTTGCTCGGTAAACGACATAGAGTGTTTTGTCCGCACGATTTCGGGGCTTGTAGAAGATAACCAATTACGCACCTTTTTTTCCTTGGACGTGGCTCCTTCCGTGATTGTTCCGTTCTTAGTGACAAAGGAGAATTATCTCACGGCTTATAAGGAGTCGATTAAGAGTGCTTTGGGGTAAGTGTTTTATCGCTTCACCAGCGTTATGTTTTAATGTAGAATAGCCAAACTCTGTCCCGTTAGAAGCGTAGTCATTTGTCGCGTAAAAACGGGGTCGACGAATAATCATTTTTGAAGTAATGCCAGTTTTCATTAATTAATAAATTTCTAATGAGATGAAAAAAAAATCAACCCCCGTGCTATCTAAAGGAAGCAAACCTTTAGTGGGTTTTATCGGCCAAGGATTTGTCGGGAAGGCCTACGCGGATGAATTTGAGAAGCGCGGTTTTAAAAACGTGCGCTACGCCCTCGAAGAGCCGTATCGAGGCAATAAGGATAAAATAAAGGATTGCGAAATTGTTTTTATCGCGGTTCCCACGCCTACTACCGATAAGGGTTTCGATGACTCCATAATCCGTAGCGCCGTGAAGCTGGTAGGCAAGGGCAAGACCGCGGTCATTAAATCCACCGTTACTCCGGGGACAACCGAGTCAATCCAAAAAGAAAACCCGAACATTTTTGTATTTCACTCTCCGGAGTTTCTTACCGAAGTTACGGCTTTTCATGATGCCGCCAATCCGAAGCGCAATATCATTGGTATACCCAAACGCTCTAAGATATACGAGGAAAAAGCGCGCGTCGTTTTAGACGTGCTTCCTAAGGCGCCGTTTGAGCTTATTACGGGAGCGAAGGAGGCGGAGCTAATAAAATATGGCGGCAACTGCTGGTTTTATTTTAAAGTCATTTTTATTAATATGCTCTATGATGTTGCTAGTGAGAAGGGAATAGATTGGCCGACGGTTCGTGACGCGATGGCCGCCGACCCACGCATAGGTAGGACCCATCTTGACCCGATTCACAAAAGTGGTCGCGGTGCCGGTGGGCATTGTTTCATCAAGGATTTCGCCGCGTTCACGGATTTGTACAGGGAATTAGTAGATGATGCTTTTGGACATAAAGTACTGGAAAGTTTACGCGATAAGAATGTTCACTTGCTGGTGACTAGCGATAAAGACCTCGACCTTCTTCACGGAGTGTATGGGGAGTCATTTTTGAAGAATTTTAAAAATAGACAATAAAATGAGCATCGGTTTGGAACATAAATTTTGGCGGCTACTCCACAATCTTTGGCCTCGCATGCACGATGTTCTTTGGAAGAGACGGTTGGTACTCGCGTTTCTTGTGGCTGGTGGAACCGCGCTTGTAGCGGATGTCGGCACCCTTTATGTATGTAAGGGTATTTTCGGCATGGCGCTTATTCCCGCCGTGGCCACGGCGTTTCTCGTGGGCTTCTGCGTAAGTTTCCTACTCCAAAAATTTTGGACGTTCGGAGATTTGTCGGTTGACCGTATGCACACTCAGGCGGGTTTTTATTTTATGGTTGCGGCGGCAAATTTTTTTCTGACCATTTTTTTGATGTATGTTTTAGTCGAGGTGCTTCATTTTTGGTACATTATTTCCAAAATTGTTGTTTCCGGCGGCATCGCGTTTGTGACTTTTTTTGTCTATAAAATTTTCATATTTAAACTGCCGCGCTGATCAACAGGATTTTGTCGCTTTTTTTTACTTCATTGGAGATCGGCTTCGAACACCCCTTCGGCTGTCAGCGGGGATGAGAAGGCGAGCTGTGTTCTGTATCGGCGGAGGCCGATACCCTTTCCAAAAAAACAACCCGGGTGTCTGCGCCAGTACCCAGCGGCTCTGCCGCGGGGATGGCGATAGAACTTGTTTTATTAAAATATAGTGATACCATGCAGTTTATGAACTTTGGGAAATTTTTCCGGAAACATAAAATCGGCGTCATTATTTTTCTGCTTGCTCTTGCCGTCCGCCTGACGCTTTTTGTCGTAAACTTCAATGCCGCCCAAGGCAATTTTATCGAGACCATTCGTGGCGCTGACGGCTATTATGAGATAAGCCGGAACTTGATTGATGGAAATGGGTATTCTTTTGACCAGGGTCCTGTTTTTACGCCGGAACCTTTGCGTCCGCCGGTGTGGATTTTTTTCATGGCGTTCCTCGCTAAGATTTTCGGTTCGTACGTTCCCGTTTTTATTTTCGAGGTTATTATAGGGAGTCTCATTCCGGTTATTGGAATGAGCCTGGCGGCGCGTGTAGTATCTCTGCGACTAGCGACCGCTGTCGGTGTTTTTCTGGCGTTGGAGCCGAACGGTGTTCTCTTGTCTTTTTTGACTATTTCGGAAATTCCCTTTACTTTCCTGTTCCTTTTATTCCTGTTCTTTCTTTTTAGGTATTTCGATAGTCAAACCACCCGTAACATTGTCTGGTCGGGAGTATTCTTGGGATTAGCAATACTCGTTAAACCGACCGTCCAATTTTTCCCTCTCCTGGTTCCTATTGCGTTGTTTTTAATTTATAAAAAAATAAAGAGTGTACCACCGATTCTTTACAAACACTGCGCGTATTTCTTTTTGGTATCCGTGCTTGTACTCACGCCGTGGTTTTATAGAAATTATCGAGAATTTGGAGCTATCGGTTTGAGTGCTCAACCGGCCTTTAATCTGTATTTAGTTCTTGTTCCAACCGTTCTTTCAATAGAAAACGGGACAACTTATAATGACGAGTTCGTAAAGAACCAAGCCATTACTGATGCCATTGGCGGAGGTATTACTCTTACGAATTCCGATTTCTATATCAAAAAAGCCTTGGGCGTTTTGCTCGAACATAAGGTGGCGCTTATTCGGTCCGTTGCCGTCAGTGTGGTGACGTTTTTTACTCATGATGGCATGCTTACCGTTCTTAGTTATTCGAAAATAAGCATTCCCAACCTTCTTGAAAAACCGGCTATCATGCTCTTTTTCTCGGAGCCTCAGACACTCATTCGGCACATTGTCGCCTATGCCGGTTCATCGGGGATTGTCGTGTTCATTTTTCGGCTATTCTGGATAGCTGTAACTTTTCTGTTTTTTGTCGGCGCTTTGTTTTATTTCCGCAGCGAGAAGTTTTCCCCGTTTGCCTGTATCGCACTTGGTGTTGTTATTTATTTCGCGCTGTTAACGGCGGTCAACGGTTTTGGCATGAATGCCAGATTTCGTATTCCCGTTACCGCTTTCATGGTTACTTTTTCCGTTTACGGAGTTTCTGTTTTGTGGAAATTTGCCAAGAATCGTTTGGCAAAACCGCGTCCACTACTTAAATAGTTAAAGCCCGCTTAGCCGTTTCATAAACAGTATGCCAAAACTTTCGATTGTCATTCCAATCTATAACGAAGAGAAAACCTTGCGGGAAATTCTACGGCGTGTTTTTGAAGTTCGAATTTCCGGTTGGGAGATAGAGATAATAGCCGTAGATGACGCTTCCACCGATAAGACACCTCAAATTCTCGAGGAGAATAAGACTAGACTTAAAATTCACCGTCACTTGAAAAACCAGGGCAAAGGGAGTGCCGTTAAAAACGGTTTGGCGCTCGCAAGCGGAAACTTCCTAATAATTCAAGACGCCGATTTGGAATACGACCCGAAAGAAATTCCCACGCTCGTGGCCGCCGTGAAAGATAACAGGACCATTGTCTACGGCTCTCGCAATCTTCATCATGTGAAGCGTAAGGGGTTTTTGGTTCAGCGTTATGGCACATGGGTTACCACGAAACTGGTAAATATGTTATACGGAGCGAACCTTACCGATGTGTGGACGTGCTATAAAGTATTTCCTTCGGAGGCGAAGCCTTTGTATTTGGGCGGTAAATTCGAGTCAGATATTATTTTTCTCGTACGCACGCTTCGTTTAGGGTATCGGGTTATCGAGCGCCCCATATCGCATGCCCCGAGAGGAGCCGATGAAGGGAAAAAAATACGGTATCGTGACGGTATTCAGGCGTTATTGCTTATTATAGGTGACAGGCTGGGACATTTACGAAAGGAGGCTGAGGTAAAAGCAAAAGACGCGAGCCTTTTTATTGTTGACCCAGAAGAACACTTGCCGCTTAAGAGAGAGGGGAATGTGCTTGTAGCGCGTAACGGTACGCGATACTCAATTGACGCTAGTGGCCGACCGTATCTTATGCCCGAAGCTTCGATTTCGGAGTTCGACGAAGAGCATCAAAGCGGCATCAACTGGCTCAAATCTTTTTTCAAGCAGTTTCCGATTCTCTATTACGGTATCTGGCATTTCTTTTGCCCCGTCCTCATGCTCGTCAACGGGCCGCGCGGTAAACTGAAAAAATACGTGCCGGCGGGCACAGCGATAGTAGACATTGGTTCGGGTCCTAGACGTTTTGGGCCAGAGTTTATTAATCTCGACATTTTTCCTTTTCTCGAAGTGGATATTGTCGCTGACGCGGCACATTTGCCTTTTGCCAACAATTCCATTCCAGCACTGGTCTCCGAAGCAGTATTGGAACACGTGGAGAATACTCCCGCTGTAACTTCGGAACTTGTACGCGTGCTGAAGTCTGGGGGTTTTTTGTACGTGAGCATTCCATTTATGACTCCTTACCACGCGTCGCCGGATGATTTTACCCGTTGGACCATAAGCGGTCTCAAATCCATATTCAAGGATTTAGAGATTGTGGAAAGTGGCGTTCGATCCGGCCCAGCAAGTGCCATTCTTATGTTTCTTGTCTATTGGCTCGGCGTGATTTTTTCTTTCGGTTCGAAAAAGACGGCTCCTTTCATTACTCACGTATTGATGCTCGTGGTTGGCCCTCTCAAATTTTTGGATTTCCTGTTCTATTGGATGCCGGGTGCGGATACGGTCGCGGCGCATTTATACATTGTGGCGAGGAAGAAATAATAAAATACGCCGTTCCAAATTTTTGGACCGGCGTGCGTGTTTAACCTTCGGAGCGATGGTGCAGTTTCCCGATACGTTCGAGGCCAAACACCTTGAGCAATATCTGGCGCGCGATGTTGGCAAAGAGCCATTTCCACGGTCCTCGTTGGACGAACACGGGCTGGTCTGGTTGCCACTCAAATTCGCTTCCGATGCAAGTGACTGTTATTTCCGAATTTGGCATAACCCGTTCCCAAATCCAGCGGGCACTTCGCGAATGCATCTCGCCGGTAACAATGAGAATACATTTGGCGGGGAACTTATATGCGGCGACACATCTTGAGATTGCCTGAGCTTCTTCGACGGAGTTGTTCATGTTTCCGGCGCGGTGCGCCGTTATTCCATACCCTGCAAACAGGTCTCGTCTGAACTGCCACTCAACCTCTTCCGCGCCAGGGAACGTGTATTCGCAGTTGCTTAACACTACCCTAGCTTGCGGATACCTTTTGCTTAATTCTGCGGCTCGGTGTGCGATGACTTCCGTCGCCTTAACAAGTTTTTCACGCCCCGTGCTGTATGAAATCGGAATGATAAGGTCGAAACGACCGTTTGCTAGCGCAACAACACTGTCTTCGCTTTTCCAGGAATCAACAAGGAATTTTGGCAGTCTCACAAGTAGCCTTTCGTAGATTGTTTACCGCGATGCATTCTGCAACATTTTTCTCTAAAATGCAAGCATGAGGTGATGAAAGTTCTAAGTTACAATACGGTATGCGCCTTTTGATTATTACCCAGAAAATTGATGAGCGGGACGCCGTGCTGGGGTTTATGCACGGCTGGGTTTTGGAGTTTGCCCGACAGGCCGAAGGGGTGTCGGTTATTTGTCTTGAGAAGGGCCGCGTGAATTTGCCGGAAAATGTTGGGGTTTTTTCTTTAGGAAAGGAAAGATTAAAGATTAAAGATTTAAGATTTAAGTTGGGGAGGCAAATTTTATACGCGGCGAGATTTGTACGATATATCGTACAAATGAGAAACCAATATGACGTGGTTTTTGTTCACATGAATCCGGAGTATGTGTTGCTCGGCGGAATTTTCTGGAAGCTTTGGGGTAAACCGGTAACGCTGTGGTACGCGCATAAGAGTGTGACACCGTCATTGCGCCTCGCCCGTTTTTTTACCGATATTATTTTCACTTCAACCAAAAGCGGTTTTCGGATTCCGAGTAAAAAAGTGAGGGTAGTGGGGCAGGGAATTGATATAGACAGATTCAAGATTCAAGATTCAAGATTCAAGAATGAGGAAGGGGAGTTTAAGATTGTGACGGTGGGGAGAATTACGCCGTCGAAAGATTACGATACGCTTATTGACGCGGTTGCGTTTGCCCGAAAAAATTCAAATTTGGAAATTCATGTCGACATCGTAGGTCCTACGTCCGTTTCTTCCGACGAGACATATTTGAAGGCCTTAAAAGAAAAAATCATTCAAAAAGGTTTAAATAGTGTAACTATATTTCGCGGACCGGTTGCCAATACGGGGTTGCCAGACTTTCTCGGGGGGTATGATTTATTCGTAAATATGGGCCATACGGGAAGTCTCGATAAGGCGGTGCCGGAGGCTATGGCGGTGGGTCTGCCCGTTTTGACCTGTAATGAGGCGTTTAAAGAGGTTTTAGGGCCTTTTAAGGCTGATTTGATGTATGCTAAAGGGGATGCCGAAGCCCTTGGAGGCAAGGTTTTGAGGGTAGCCGCTCTTTCCGAAGAGGAACGGAGAACACTCGGAGCGGAGCTTCGTGCCATAGTTCTTCGCGACCACAGTCTACAGAGTTTTGCTCAAAAAATTATTTCCGCAATCCAATCGTCAATACACCATGAACACTCATAAAATTTCATGCACTGTCGGGATACTGACTTTTAATTCGGAGGCCACGCTGAAAGCGGCTCTTGAGTCCGTAAACGGTTTCGCCGAAATTATAATTTGTGACGGCGGTTCGACCGACGAAACCCTCTCACTCGCTCGGGCGTACGGCGCACGGGTAATCGTTCAGGCACCGGAGTTTAAAAGTGAGGACAACAAAGTTATAGATTTTTCCGGCGTGCGAAATCAAATGCTCTCGGTCGCTTCACACAAGTGGTTTTTTTCTCTTGACTCTGATGAGCTTATGACAGAGGCGCTTCAGACCGAAATTGAAACCTTGATTTCTTCCGGCCATCCGGCCGCTGCTTTTTGGGTGCCGAGGAAATATACCTTGAACGGGGAAATCGTGGACTGCGCCGCCACCTATCCGGCGCGGCAAATGCGTTTTTTCCATCGTGATGCCGTGAAGGGTTTCGTAAAAACCATTCACGAAAAAATTGAAGTGAAATCGGGAGCCTCGGTATTTAAACTCCGAAATTTTATGCTCGTACCGTTCAATCCCGACCCGACTTTTCATCGGCGCAAGTGGCAACACTATATTGAGCTTGAGGCCGCCCGCCATGGCCGGATTTCTTTTTGGGGCTGGCTCGGGTCGTCCGCAGAGAATTTTAAAATTTCATTTTTATACGCTTTGCGTTATGTTCGTAACTTGATTTTTTGTCGTGGCTCGCGTATGCCGTGGCGGCTTGAATGGGAGCGACACGTATACCACATAAACACTTGTCGGAGGTTTTGGAAGCTCATCGGTAAATAGTGTGTAAAGTGTTACGCTGGTTATTTTTTTGCTATACTCCCGATATGAATCCCGTTAGAAATCGCGGACGCGTCAAAAATATATGAATTTAATATCAGAGTCGAAATTTAACAGCAATAAGTGTGGAAGCGGTATATTTACGTCCGCGTTCTATTTCTAACGGGATGAAAAACCAAAAAGTCATTGTTGTGTTGCCGGCCTACAACGCCGCGGCCACCCTTGAAAAAACTGTCAGTGACGTGCCGATGGATTCCGTCAGCGAGTTTATTTTGGTTGACGACATGAGTCGCGATGACACGGTTGCCGTGGCCGAGAGATTAGGGTCAAAACTTACGAAACCCTTTCTTGTCTACAAGCACGAAAAGAATAGGGGGTACGGCGGGAATCAGAAAACTTGCTATACAACGGCGTTGGAGCGCGACGCTGACATTGTGGTCATGCTTCATCCAGATTACCAGTACGATTCCAAGCTTATAAAATATTTCGTGGAGTTTATCGGCGACGGCTATTTTGACGTTATGCTCGGGTCCCGTGTCCGAAGTCGCCACGAAACCCTTGGCGGCGGCATGCCCCGCTATAAGTACGTGGCAAATCGTTTGTTGACTCTTTGGTACAACATTGTTACCGGCTATAACTTGTCCGAGTGGCACACGGGAATGAGGGCTTATTCCAGAGAGGTGTTACAAAAAATCGATTTTAAAAAATTCTCCGACGACTTCGTGTTTGATACCCAAATGCTTTTTGCCATTACCGAACATTCGTTTCGTGTCGGTGACATTCCCGTACCGTGCCGTTATTTTAAGGACGCTTCTTCCATCAGTCTTCGGCGCAGCATTCGTTACGGTCTTACGGGCATGGCCGAATCTTTCAAATATCTGGGACGCCGGATTTCTAGGAGTTCAAAGCGGTCTTTTTAAGGGCGGGTTTCCATTCGGTTTCCAAGTACTCCACGAGTGCCTCCCCCCACGGTCGCATCAGTTTTACTTTTGACCGGAGCGATTCGTTCGCGACACGCGTAGCGGGCAGTTTGAAATAATCGGAGGAAACGGGTGTAACGGTTATGTCCGGTCGCAGGGTTTTGACGATGAGTTTTGTCACGTCATAGCGTGAGCCGCGGCCCTGTCCCGCCAGATGAAAGGTGCCGCGCGCGTCTTTCGCGATCAGTTTTTTCAGAGCGCCAACCAGGTCTTTGCCGTAGGTAGGGGAGCCCCAAGAGTCATCGAGCGCTTTAATTTCAGGTTTATCGAATTGGGCGATAATTTTTGCCACGAACTTTTTGTCTTTTGCCTGCCCTCCGCCGAACATCCAGCAGACACGGGCGATAATGTAGTCTTTAAGAAGGTTTTGGACGGCACTCTCTCCCAAGTACTTTGAATGGCCGTAGTGATTTTGCGGGTTGCCCGGATCGCTTTCACGATAAAACCCCTTTTTTTGGCCGTCAAAAATGCCGGCGGTGGAGATATACACAAGTTTCGCGCCGACTTCACGGGCGGCCAACGCCACGTTATAGGTACCGACGCTGTTTACCAAATACGCTTCGATTGGATTTTTTTCGCAGTAATCAAGGTCGGTAAGGGCGGCCAAATGTACGATGACGTTTGGACGGTGGAGTTTGACGGCGGCGCGAACTTCTTCAAGTTTTGTAACGTCAAGTGTTTTCCGGTCTGTTTTTACGCCGAAATCAATATATGACCCCACCATACCGTTCGCGCCGGTGATTAAGGTTCTAGGAAATTTGTTCATCCCGTTAGAAATAGGACGCGGACAGACATACTCCGCTTCCAGAGTTAATTTTAATAAAATTTAATTTTGGTATTGCATTAGTGTATTTTTTCCGCGTCCGCTATTTCTAACGGGACAGGCCCTTTTTCGCTCTTTCGGCCATTATGATGCTTGCCTCGAGCAGCGAATCAAACATTCCGACGTCCAGCCAAAAACCCGAGACGAAAGAGAAGTCGAGTTTGCCTCGTTTAAGGTACATGTTGTTGGCGTCGGTTATTTCCAGTTCGCCTCGAGCCGAGGGTTTTAGGTTTTTTATGTGCGAGAAAATATTAAAATCATAGAGGTAAAAACCGGTTTGAGCGTAAGCGGATTTCGGTTTTTTCGGTTTTTCTTCGATATCGATAAGTTTTTTGCCGCTTTTGTCGAATACGGCGACACCGAAACGTTCCGGGTCTGGCACTTTTTTGAAAAATACCGTGGCTCCGCTTTTAAACTCTTTGACGGCTTTCGAGAAGTTGTCCTCGAAAATATTGTCTCCCAAGATAACAGCCACGTTACCTTTGTCTGCAAAATCCTCGGCATAGAGCAGGGCGTCGGAGATGCCGCCGTTGTTTTTGTCTTGCAGGGCGTAAGAGAGTTTAACGCCGAATTCTTTACCCGAACCTAAAAAGTTCATGAAATGTCCGGCATGCTCGCGTCCGCAGACAATCATAATTTCCGTGACGCCGGAACATTTTAGTGTTTCGATGCCGTAAAGAATCATAGGTTTGTCGTAAACCGGCAGAAGGTGTTTATTGGTGACCTTGGTTAGGGGGTAAAGTCTGGTACCTAAACCACCCGCTAATATTACTCCTTTCATGTTTTTGGCAGAATCGTTGTTTTTGGCGCATTTCTTCGTTGACCTCTCCGTTTGCTTCCGCGCAGTAGGATACTACAGCTTGGTCGCAATACTCGCGGTCGTCTCGAACTGCACACAAAAACAACAATTCTGATTCTTATTTTTTAATTTTATTTTTAATATTATGACTTTTCCATAAATCAATGTGCGGGTTGAACACGCCGGTTTTCTTTTGAATATTTTTTACCCATGCCAGGTTATTTTTATACCACTCTACCGTCTCCCGGAAGGCCGTCTCGAAAGAATATTCCGGTTTCCAGCCAAGCTCTTCTTCTATTTTTGTAGAATCAATGGCGTATCGGCGGTCGTGTCCGGGACGGTCGGGTACAAATTCAAAACATTCCGCGCCGCGGCCGAACTGTTTGGCGATCATGCCGGCGATTTGAAGGTTCGACATTTCGTTATCCGCCCCTATATTATATACCTCTCCGGAAACGCCGCGGAGGAGTACCAATTCGAGCGCCCGGCAGTGGTCAATGACGTAAATCCAGTCGCGGACATTTTTGCCGTCCCCGTATAGGGGTAGTTTTTTCCCCTCAAGCAAGCGCACGGTGAAAAACGGGATTAATTTTTCCGGGTATTGATAGGGTCCGTAGTTGTTTGAGCAATGAGTCACCACCACGGGTACTTTCCATGTGGTGTGATAAGCGTTGCAAAGGAGGTCACCTCCGGCTTTAGTGGCCGCATAGGGGACGTTCGGGTCGAAAGCGGTATTTTCCCTGAATTTTTCCTTAGAATCGAGCGTTAGAGTGCCGTAGACTTCGTCGGTATTACCACAAAAAGCATATTTCCCATTTCTTTCCACCAAGAAGTTTTTATTTTTTACTTTTATACACCACACATCAGCATTGTAGGGGGTGCGAATTATCGAATTTTTCTTTAAAGATTGTTTACCAAAACCGTTCCCAATCAATACTTGGTAAGCTTCACCCTCAATCACCCGCCCTTTAAAATTACTCGAGGAAAATGTGCGCCTTACGCTCACATTTCTTCCTAATCTACACGCAAGCTCAACCATATTATTTTTTAGCGATTCTGAAATTGTTGTGAACAAGGCCACGCCATTTGGTCGCCAGTAACCGTCACTATCAATTAAGCCTTCAAAAAGAGACTCCAATGCTGACTGAGAGTAGCTCCAAACAAAATCAGGTATATGTTTTTTGTCCGCCCCTTGACTACAATGTTGATCAAAAAATTCAAAAAGTGCTTTAGAAGTAAGATACACATGCTGACCTGACTTGCCAGATTGTTTGGAGAACGAGATACCCATGGATGTCAATGTTTGTTCCAGTCTTTTTCGGGCTTTATCCGCTTCCGGAACGTCAAAAAATATTCGGTAGCTTCGACAAATTGTAGATATGGCCACACCTCTATCCAGTTCCAAAACTTTATGAAATTTTCCATCATTTCCGCGACCACAAACCATATATTCACTCCGTTTCATTCCAGAAAGATTTGGAACGATTTTTTCTTGATACGCAGTAAAGCCATCTCCGAGAAAAATTCCGGTTAAATAGAATAGATCGTTTGTTGCAACAGTTCCAAAGTTCGGAATTTCATATTGTGTTTTTTCATCACCTTGCTTATCATGATTCTCTGCGTGTGGAAGCGAGAGGTGTTTTAAAGTGTCCGCGCGCGCAAAAGTAAAATCGTCCTGAAGCATCCTGTGATTTGGCGTTACCATTAGGTCAATTTTTCCATTGTCAAATGTGACCATATCTCCTTGATAAGGTTGCACAATAACTTTCTCAATTTTTTGTACCTCAGTTTCTCTAGTTTTCGGGTTAAGAGTTAATACTTCATCACCAACTTTTAAATCACGATAATTTTTTAGTCCTTCTTTTGTCCAGGCCCTCGTGGATTTGTCATAGCAAGAAACCTGCAGATATTTGATAACATTTTTATCTTGTTTTACCGCTTCAAGAATATTGAAAACACCCTGAACGTTAGTTTTTATAAACTGTAAAGCCCCGACGTGGATGCTTCGGTCTACGTGGGTTTCAGCAGCAAGGTTAATTACGTAGTCCGGAGCATATTTCTTGAAAACTTTGGCAATTACTTTTTCGTTGGCGATGTCGCCCTTGATAAATTTGTACCGTCTATCGCGCGAGACGTCTTTCAGATTATCCAGGTTCCCTGAATAGGTAAGTTTGTCGAGGTTAACCAGTTTAACTTTAGGGTAATTTTCCAAAATATAGTGAATGAAATTTGAGCCGATGAAGCCGGCCCCTCCGCATACCAGGATTGTTTTATCATTAAAAGTTGACATGATATATAGCGTTTTTTTGGGGGAGGGGGTAAACTACAAGGTTTTTCGTTCCAGAAACCTCCCCGCACTCCTTACGGAGAGAAATCTTTCCCGTGCGCCTGATTGAGTACAATCGGGCCGAGCCACGAATCTACTGATTCGCCTACCGGGTTGTCCGGACCCCAGGCGATCGGGAGAGCTTTCTCGGAGTCTATCATTCCACTTTAGAGCGTAAAAATCAAGAAAGTCCGAATCACGTTGCGCTATCAGTATTTTTTATTTATCATTACGCGATGTTTCCAGAACAAACTTTGCAAAAGGAGGTTTCGGGTCCATACACTTTTTTTTCGAGGAATGCCCTCACGATACTTTTTTTGTGTATCCTTGTTTTTGTAGTTGTCTTTTCTTTATCAACGCTTGTTACCAAACCTAGATTGTGGACGGACGAGGGTACAAGTATAGAATTGGCTAGGAATTTCGCCTTTTCGGGCAAACTTGATGTAGAGATCGGGCCGGGAAAATTCACCGGTATAGCAAACTTGCTCCAATCTACCGGCTATCCCGTAACGGTGCCTTTAGGTCTCTTGTTCCGCGGTTTGGGGCTTGATTTTTCTTTGGCCCGCTTGTACATGATCGGGTGGATGCTTTTGGCGATCACAGCGGTATATTATCTGGCGCGAAAACTTTTTACTCCCCTCCATGTGGTATTGGCAATTTTGCTTATCGTAACGTTCGCTTCCTTTTACGGAAGCGGCCGGACGGTGGTGGGAGAGATACCCGGATTTATGTTTCTTGCTCTCGGTCTCTACTATTGGCTCCACCGTCGATCCTACGAACTCACGGGTATTTTTTTCGGTTTAGCCCTTGTCACCAAACCTTCCGTTTTCGGGCTTGCTGCCTTGGCCCTTTTTCTGGTGCTTCTTAAGGAGCCGCGCCATTATGTGCACAGGGCATTTAAGCTTTTGCTCGGAATGCTTCCGGCGATATTTTTTTGGTTTGTATTTGTTGGAAAAAACCCATTTTCGGGCGAGTTGTGGAGTGAGATCGGTGCCTTCTATAAAAATCCTTATAGTGGCGATATTTTCTCACATATTTTTTCCAATCTGGCGAATTTTTTTCACTCTTCCACGCTTGTTTATTTCAGTCTTTTACTCTGTGCCCTTGCGTATGCCCGTATCGTGATTCGCACATCAGAGACTCGGTATTGGTATGATTTTGTGTTTCTCTATACGGCGCTCGCTTTCCTATATTATCTACGAAGTCCCGGGTGGTTACGTTACATTCTCATTGCCGAGCTACTCATTCTTACGACATTGCCGCATGCTCTCTCTCTCTGCCACATGGCGATCACGGAAAAGTACAAATTGTCTTTCCGCAAGTTCAATGCCACGGCCGCTACCGTAACGGTTGTCGCGATCTTGGCTGTCGCGCAATTGGTGCAATATTTTACCGGGGCCAACATTTACGAGTCTGATTCCGATCTACGCGTGGTTTCGTATATTAATGAGACTTTCCCCAAAGAGTCCATCGCGGTCTTCGACGCCGTAACGATTGCAGCTCTTATACCGAACGAGCAGAGGTATCAAACGCTTACAGACAGCGTGATCCCGGTATCAGCGTTTCACTCACTTTTTTTCAATGACTCACCGCTCTCCCTCGAACCTTTGCCCGGAGTTGTCGTGGCCCAGATTGGTAGGCAATTTTCTCCTGCCGACGCCGCCATTATAGAGAAGAGTTACGCCTTGAATTATGAGGCCAACCATTATAATGTGTATCTTCGCCGCAATGGTTTTTAGGAATTATCAATATTAAAATATATGGCCAATTTTTTGCCTCTTAAAAATTACATGTTCTTTTGTCTTGAACGAATAATTAAAGAATACAAACTTGCTCCCCCTTTTTTGGATGCGGGGTGCGGCATTGGCGATGTGAGCCGATACCTTGCCGTAAAAGGATGGCATGGTGAAGCTATAGATTTTTCTGATGCCGCCTTGGAGCAAGCGAGGAAGAATCTTGCGTTGTTCTCTGACGTCAATGTTTCCAAGAAGTCCATCCTCGACGAGCACGGCCGCTTTGGCACGGTTTTTTTGTGGGATGTGCTTGAACATATTGAAAATGACGAAGAGGTACTTAAAAAAATATCTTCCCTCTTGCTTCCCGGAGGTCACCTTTTAATCGCTGTTCCGAGCAATCCGCTGGAGTGGAGATGGGATGATGACTTTTACGGACACTACCGACGTTATACTGCGGAAGAGCTAAGCGAAAAGCTTATCCGTGCCGGGCTTTTACCTTTGGTAGATCTTGACTTTACCTATCCAGTTTTTTGGGTCATGAGAAGAATATATACTTGGCTGAAGCGTTCTTCCGACATGGTCGGTGACAAAAACAAAAGGACGGTTGTCAGTTCTACCGTTAATGCATGGGATATTCCTCTCGTGTCCAACCTTATGAACAAAACGAATTTTATTTGGAATGTAATATACAAACTTCAATTCCGTTTCGCTAAAGTTTCCGTGGGCAGGGGGCATGAAATGTTTGTTCTTGCTCAAAAGCCAAAAAACGTGCAATGAAAAAAATCTGCTATTTTGGAATTTACAAACCCTCTGCGCCGCGTGATAGGGTTTATTTGGAGGGTCTAAAAAAGCGGGGAATACAGGTTATTGAATGTGTCGATAGTTCGAGGGGTTTTTTGAAGTTTTTTCGTCTGGTTAAAAGGCTTCGAGGATTCAGGAGACAGTATGACCTTCTCTGGGTCGGTTATTTGAGTACCATGGTCGTACCCCTTGCCTGGCTAATCACGGATAAGAAGGTCGTTTATAACGCTTTGGATTCATGGTACGACAGAGCTGTTCTCGATAGGGGAATGTATTCTAAATTTTCTCCGAAAGCTTGGGTGATTTGGGTTTGTGATTTTTTAGCTTTCCACCTTTCAGACGTAGTACTGTTGGAAAGTGAACAGCAAAAACTTTTTATCGCTAAAAAGTTTTTTGTCAGACCGTCAAAGCTCGAAGTAGTGTTTACCGGAGTGGACGAAGCGGTTTTTCATACCGACCCGTCCGTTGCTAAAGCGGAAAAGTTTACCGTCATTTTTAGGGGGATGTTTTTGCCGGCGACAGGCGTTGAATATGTCGTTGAGGCGGCTCACTTATTGAAGGACGAGAGTATCAAGTTCAGAATTATCGGTTGGGGAGAGTCGCTGCAAACCAGATTTCAAAAAATGATCGCGGATTACGAACTCTCAAATGTTAATTTAACCACCATGTTTCTTCCACCCGATGAGTTGCGAAAAACCCTTGCTTCCGCTCATGTAATGCTAGGTCAGTTTGCCGACCACCCCCGATTGAAGAGAACGATTCAAAACAAAAACATGGAGGCGCTTGCGCTCGGTCTACCCTTAATTACTCGAGACTCACCAAGCAATCGCGAGTTGTTAACGGACAACGAGAATTGCTTATTTGTCAGAGCGGGAAACCCTAAAGACCTGGCGGATAAAATTCTTTATTTACGTCAGCATCCGGATGTCGCCGCGCGTCTTGGAGCTCTGGCGCGGAAGACTTATGACGAGCGTCTGACTTCAGATGTTTTGGTTCAAGCCGTATATGCCGTTTTGTCTAAACTTTAGAAGTACTTCATTCTCATTTTAAACTGCCAAAGTTTCAGAGCGTAAAGCTTTTTCCAAAAAACCCCCGTGATAGCGCGGTTTTTCGAAGAGGCTTTTGTTTTTACGAATGCCACGGCGAGTTTTTCGCCCTCAAGCCATTTTTTGTACCCTTCCTCCGCCACCCGTCTTGAATTTTTGCTTATCTCCGACAGACTAGAGAAATCCAGCACCTCTTTTGTATTCTCGTCGAAAAGATATCCGTTGTATCCGTGTCGTATATATTCGTTCATGGTGCCGTCGTTGTAGGCCAGCACTACGGACCCGTAACCGATGGCCTCGATAAAACTCAATCCTATACCTTCCTTTTTTCTTGGCGCGACGTATATGCCGGATTTGTGCACCAAATCAAAATACTCGGTTCGGGATTCCTTGAAGTCCATTTCAATCACTCGTATTTTAAATTTTTCTTTGTCTTCAGGTGTCAGATTTTCCGTTTTGTAATTCGGGTCGGGGCGTGACAGGTAAATAAGTTGTTCTATCGAAGACGGGTCAATTATCTTTTTTACCATCTCAAACGACACGGCGCCTCGATTCCAAAAGAAAAGAGTTTTAGCGCGCGTTGCAAAGTCGTCATTTTTCCACTTCGGTTCGGAAAAATATTGAACATAGATCGATTCAATGCCGAATTTTAGGCACTGGTTGTAGATGGCTTTAGAAAAGCAAAGGACTTTGATTGGCAGCAGGGAAAGGTTTTTCCAGAAGAGGTAGTCGAAACTGATACTGTCGAACATTGGAACCCAAATTATTTTGGAGGTGATTTTTTCAAGTTCCGCAATCGGGTTAAGTCGTTGCCAGAAAACCACGTATTCATGTCGGTTAATTGTGTCCGTATCGATTCGCGAACCTTTTTGCGAGGTTCTGTCCCAAAAGTTTATAAGCTCAAAGTGTTCGGCTAACAGGTTTTTGAAGAAGTCAGAGGACATGGTCCGCTGGTGGAATATATTGTCTACGAAGGCGAGTGTCGGTTTCCGTTCCATTTTTTTTGTAACTATGCTTTGAGTTTGCCTATACTAAATACGTAATTTATGTTACACTGCTTCGGCTTGATTCGTCCTTGTTACCAAACCATAAATCAGCTTAGTGAAGTATAATAACATTATATAACCTTTTAGTATGAAGCGCCTGTTGCGTGTGCCATTAGTATAAAGTCTGCATGTTGAATAGCGTAGTATTATGAAAAAACTATCGGCAAAAATATCTTTCCTATTTGGATTTATAGTCACTATAATTTCCAATTTGGGCATATGCATACGAAACGCTGTCAAAATTCCAATTGGGGTGGGAGGCGTGGTGCATATCACTGACACCAGTCATCAGAGCACTAAGGGGCGAGGGTTACTCTCGTTTTTGAACGAGGTATTGTATATTATATCGGTGAATGGGGAGAAAGATGTTGACGTTACGTACCAGCGCACGGTATACAACGACTCGCCGGAGGAGAATATGTGGGACTACTATTTTGAGCCGGTTGTGAAGGACTTGGCAGTGAAGCGGGTGTACCGGTATTTTTTTGTGACAAAAGCTTACAAAAACCACAGGGTTGATCAAAAACAAAAATATCGGAATCTTTTTCACTCCATTTTGAGTGACAGAATCCGAATAAAAAAAGAGATAACGGAGAAATCCGACCAGTTTTACAACCGAAAGCTTAAGGGGGAAAAGTGCCTCGGTGTTCACTATCGCGGCGGGGAGGACGCGCTCAAATACATATCTGCCAATCCGTACAACATAAAGTATCCGCTTTCCGGCTATTTGGAAAAGGTAGACCGTATTTTGTCGGAGGGCTTCACGAAAATTTTCTTAGCGACAGACGACCCGAAAGCTCTGGAAGAGTTTGGCAAGCGTTACGGAGCAAAAGTGGTTTCATACTCGACGCATCAAAATGACGTAGTTCGGGGCATACGCCATATCACGTCACAGAACCGTAGGGTGTTGGGAGAGGAAGTTCTTATTGATTGTTTGCTTCTCTCCAGATGCGACTATCTTATTCACGGGGCTTCAAATATTCCGGTTACGGCGAAGTTCATAAATCCGACTTTGCAAGGAGAGGATGTGGATGTGAAGAAGCAGGCGTTCACTAGAGAGATGGCGATGAGATTTTTGTCCATATAAATACGAAATTATGACTCTAAAAAATAAAAAAATTTTGGTTACCGGCGGGGCGGGATTTATCGGCAGCACGTTGGTAAAACGATTGCTCGAAGAGGGGGCTACTGTAAGGGTGGTGGATAATTTGTGGCGCGGTTCGCTCGAAAATCTGAAGCCTTTGGAAAGTGTCGGTTTCGACGTATCTCGGGATTTTCATCTAGCCGATTTGACTAACTATAGCAACTGTTTAGAGCTCATACGCGGTTTTGATTTAGTGTACCATTTGGCGGACGTTGTCGCCGGAGTGAATTTCGTATTTAGTCACGAGCCGTTTATTTTTCGACAGAATGTATTAATCAATACTAATGTGCTTTCGGCTTGCGTTGCAAATAAAATTCCAAACTATGTTTACCCCGGCACCGCCTGTAGTTTTCCCAAAAAATTGCAGATGTCGGAAGGCATCGTCGCTCTTCGCGAGGACCAAACTTATCCGGCTGAACCGGAGAGTTCCTACGGTTGGGGGAAGCTCATGGGGGAATACGAAGCCGAGCTGGCGCAAAAAAGCGGCCAGTTGAATGTAGGGCTTTTGCGTTTCCACAATGTTTACGGACCCGGCTCGTTGTTCGATTCCAAGAGGTCACAGGTTATACCCTCTTTAATTAGAAAGGCGGTGTTATTCCCACGAGAGGATTTTATAGTGTGGGGCAGTCCCGATCAATACAGGGATTTTGTGTATGTCGATGACATTGTTAGCGCCTTGATATTGGTTGCCAAAAAGGGAATGAATAAAGGTCTCATACAAATCAGTTCGGGTAAGGCAACGACATTAAAGGAACTCTCGGAAATGATAGTGAAGATAAGCAAGAAGCCGATTAAGATTAAATTTGACGCTTCTAAACCTTCCGGGGACCGAGGCCGCGTTGGTATAGCCAATCGGGCAAAATCGATACTTGGTTGGCGTCCTGTAACCGATATTGATTTAGGTTTAACGAAAACATATCAATGGGTGAACGAACAAATAAAAAAACAGTCCCGTTAGTTCCAACGAGGCGGAAACTTTTTTTGATTTTCCATGGACGCTTTCCAAGCGAGAAGGCCGCGGCGCTTTTCGCCGCAAAGTCGGCGGAAGCTTTTGCCGCTTCGGGCCAGGAAGTTGTTATGTTGGTCCCACGCCGTTTTGGGCGTTTCAAGGAATCCGCTTACAACTTTTACGGTTTGGAGAGGAATTTCAAAATTGTTTTTCTTCCAACCCTTGATCTGTTCGCCTTGCCGTTCTTTAAGCGGTTTGCTTTTGGGTTAAGCTTTGTTTTATTTTCCGTTTTTTCTTTCAGTTATCTCATTTTCCGAGCGCGGCGAGAGGATGTTATTTATTCAAACGAATCTTTGCCGCTTGTTTTCACGTCACTGGTTTTCCCAAAAACTGTTTACGAGATTCATGATTTCCCGAAAAATAATTTTTACTACCGCTTTTTATTCCACTCAGTTAGATTTTTTGTGGTCACTAATCTCTGGAAAAGGCAAAGACTTCAAGAGCTATTCGATATTTCCAACGAAAGAATTATCACTGAGCAAAATGCCGTATCCCCTGAAGATTTCAACGGCCTTCCGTCTAAATTCGAGGCCAGAAAAATTTTGGGTTTATCTCCCGATGCCAAATTGGTTTGTTACGTCGGCATGCTACGGACAATGGGTATGGAGAAGGGCGTGGATACTTTGCTAAAAGCGGTAAAGTCGAATGGCGGTTTTAAATTGATGGTTGTGGGAGGTAGCGCTGAGGATGTGGCGTTTTACAAAAAAGTTACCGAAGAATACGGCATAGTCGAGAGAGTAATTTTTACGGGGTTTGTACCACACAAGGAGGTGCCGGTTTATCTTTCCGCCGCCGATGTTTTAGTGGCGCCTTTTCCGAAAAGCGACCACTATGAATTCTATATGTCACCCATGAAAATTTTCGAGTATATGGCGAGCCGCCGGCCCATCGCGACGACCGACCTTGGGTCAATTCGTGAGATTTTGGATGAAGATATGGCGGTGTTTGTGAGGCCTGATGACCAAGAAAATTTGGGGCAGGGGATTCTAAAACTTTTGAATGACGAGAAATTTGGTAATGAGCTCTCGGACAGGGCATATCAAAAAGTTTTAGATTACACGTGGGCGAAGCGGGCTACGCGTATTTTAAATTTTCTTGGGAAGAGTATATAATAAATACATGCCGGAAAAACTGCGACAAAATATCATTGGGAATCCCGCGGAAGCGGCGCCTGCCACTTTTGAAATGAGCGAGAAACTTAAGAAAGCCGTTGAAACTTTCTTTAAATTTTTGCGAATTGAAGATAAACCCGAATCTTCAGATTCCATCTTTATTTTGGGAGGCGCGAGCCTCGCGCCGGTAAAGAAAGCGTCTGAATTGTACGCGGCGGGTTACTCGACCAAGATAGGCTTTATTTCAACGGGCGGAAATTTCGGTGGCGATAAAGTGTGGGGGATACCTGAAGATGTAAAATACAGAGAAACACTTCTTCAATCAGGTGTTCCCGAGGGGGCTGTTGTTTCCAAGGGATTGACCTCTAACACGTTAGCTGAAGCAAAAGCCGCAATTCCGTTTCTGAAAGACGGCGGTGTTGACCCGAAGAAAGTGATTTTGGTAGCGCGGCCGACGCATCAGCGTCGCGCCTTTGATACGTTTCGTCAGCAAAATCCCGATACGACTTTCATTAATTGTCCTGCCGACGAGCCGCTTGATTTTAACGATATCGACACTATGAAGCGATTGGTGGCCGAGGCCGAGCGTTTGCTAGATTACTCTAAGAAAGGGGACATCGCCAAACAGGACATTTCTCTTGAGGTACTGAAGGCGGCCGCCATCATAAGAATGGAGTTAAAAAATCGTGGCGAGTATTCTTTTAGAACAAAACCGCCAGAGAAAGTTTGAAGTCGGGGATTTGAAAAAGTTTTACATTATACGTGAGACAAAAGGTTTGAGAAATTTTTTAAATTTTTGGGCGCATAAAGTCCATTCTGGTATTCTCAAGAATTTAAGAATAGATTTTAACGTGTCGCAAAACTTGACAGAATAAGAAATATATGTATAATTTCGCCAGAGGAAAATCGCCTTGTTTAAGCGTTTTCCGATGATTTTCGTCAACCACAACAACAGTTAAAAGAAGGAGGCCTTGTGCTTCAACAGCTTGTTATAGGAAATGCTCTCAAGGCGAATGCATCTTCAACGAAAGGATGGGTGGCAGGCCACTTTATGCCCGAGGGTTTAGGTCAGACCGGAGACTTTGAAATCAAGCTCTGGCGTTACGATGAACAGCCGGATTACGGGCAAAAAACTTTCGGTGGAACCGAGTTCATCATAGTGGAACGGGGGGCTCTCAAGCTCGAGCTTGAAGTTCCCAATGCGAGCGGGAGTTTTGACTCTTGCATGGTTGAACTCAAAGGTTCAACTCGGGACTACGTCATCCTTCCGCCCGGTTGCATAAAAGGGGTCGTTGTTCTGGAAGCCCCGTCATATGGGGTAACCGTACGCTGGCCGTCAGTGTCGGGAAGCAATGTGGTTGTAAAAGAGAAAGGGCAAGAGTGAAAACCCACGGATACTCGCTCTGGCTAGTGCCGGAACCAAGTACCGAAGCGTTCCGGTCGCTCCGACAACTTGTTGAAGAGCTGGCGCAAGTCTATCATTCTCCCGTCTTTCAACCTCACGTCACTCTTTTTGGGGGCGTGGAAGATACGGAAGAAAATTTGCGCCGGAAAGTCAGAGGGTTTGCAGATGGACTTGTTCCACTATACATTGACCTGAATGGTGCGGAATCAAAGGGAGCTTACTTCCAAGCTTTGTTCGCTACAGCAACAAGAACAAGATCCTTGTTACGAGCAAACATTTTGGCAGAAAAACTTTTTGGCATAGCGCATAGTGACTGCTACCTCCCCCATCTAAGTTTCGTTTACGGAACTTTTGGTGATGGGGAGATTGTCCGCTTGCGAAAACTGCTGGAACAACGCGACGGGCTTTTTCAAGAGGGTAAAAGTTTTATTGCGAAAAGAGTTCAGCTCTGGCACACCGAGGGAACGGTCGCAGAGGGGCATCTTGTAGCAGAGTTCCCCCTAAATGGGAAAGGACTTCAAAATTAATCGCGGGCCGTGAGCAATTCACGGCCTTTTATATTTTTTGTACGAAAAAGCACTTGGTACCTAAGTGGGGCGTACGCTCCACTTAGGTACCATATATTATGTATGATTTTATCTTATTTTTTTAGAAATTGTCTCAAGCCATTCGGTTATCTGACAGCCGAAGTTGATATCCGTAAGTGGGGTCTCGCCGGTTTGAACGCAATGAATGAAGTGTTCGATTTCCGTTCGAAGCGGTTCGTTGACAGCAATTTCGGGATACGTAGTTTTGCCGTTTACTAAAATAGCCAATTTATTTTTCTGTAAAGTTTCGTCCAATACGGCGGTGGCCATTTCGCCCTTAATCGTCAGTTTTCTTATTTTTGTTTGTCCGAAATAAGATTCGGTAATTTCAAGTGCTGGAGCGTTTTCAAATTCTACTTTTATGTCGGTCGAATCGTGTTCCATTTTCCCTACGGCGGTAATAAGTTTTTTTGGATTAAATAAATATTGAAATACCGAAAGCGGGTGAGGCGCGGCGTCCCAGAAGATGGAAACATCAGACCGTAGCGGACTCAAGAAGTGTTCGCTTTTAGTGGAGATGATTTTGCCAAAAGTGCCTTTTTCAAGTTCCGTTTTAAGATAATTGATATTGTCGTTAAAGAGATACTGAAAGCCGACCATGAAAATTTTGCCGCTTTGCGCCGCAAGAGTTTTAAGTTTTTCCGCTTCCGAGACACTCAAAACCATCGGCTTTTCTACGAAGATGTATTTGCCGCTTTTAAGTCCCGCTTCTATAAGCGCGTAATGAGTGGTAGGGGGAGTGACAATAAAAACAGCGTCAATTTCGGGGTCGGAGAAAATACTAGACACATTTGCGCTACTTACGGAGGCGCGGAGAGTTACTCCCGGCATGTCTTGTAGCAGGCGCAGATAATTTTTGCCCCATCGGCCGAGGCCGATGAGGCCGCATTTAATTTTACCCCCACACCAATCCGCGGCGGATTGGTGTGGGGGTTTATCGTGATTTTGCTTTGGCACGCTTTTTCTTTGGAACAACTTTCTTTTTAGTCGAGGATTTCTTTTCTGGCTTACTGGCGGGTTTTTGCGCGACATACATTTCCTGCGAACGGCACCATTCAATGAAGCGTGTCAGTCCGTCTTTAAGAGACACGGCGGCTTTGTAGGCGAGGTGGAGTTCCGCTTTCGTGAGGTCCGGACAGCGTCTTTGGGGCTCTCCGGCGGGGTAGTTCTCAGGGTAGGGAATGAGGTTGTATGACGCACTACCGCCTTCTATTTCGACAAACAGTTTCGCCAAATCAGCCATGGAAATTTCATTATCCTTGTTTCCTATGTTGTAGGCGTGGCCGGCCTTGCCGTTTAAAAGTACCTTAAGAAAGCCCGTGATGGCGTCCGTTATGTAGCAAAAGGTTCTTGTTTGGTGGCCATCTCCGTGGACGGGGATTGATTCTTTGTTGAGGGCTTTGTACGCGAACATGGGTAAAACTCGGCGGTCGTTGTGTCCCATACCCGGACCGAAGACGTTGAAAGGTCTTACAATTTTTCCCGGAATACCGAATTGTTCAAAGTAAATAGTGGTGATAGTTTCACCCAAACGCTTTGATTCGTCATAACAAGCGCGGGGACCGACCGAAGAAACGTAACCGTGGTAGGTTTCCGGAGTCGGCACCGATTTCGGGTCGGGGTCGCCATAGATTTCACTGGAGCTGAAAAACAAAAATCCCTCAATGGTCTCCTTGTTCTTTTTGGCGAGCTCAAGGAGGTGGCGCACTCCGGAAACCGCGCTGTCGATAGTTTCAAGCGGGTATTTTTTATAAAAGACCGGCGAGGCAAGTCCCGCGGCGTGAATAATATAGTGAAGCGGTTCTCGGACCGGAAGCGGTTGCGTGATGTCGCCCCAGACCTCAAGCACGTCGGAGCGCCCTTTGTAGTTAAAGTGCGGGTGGGGTGAGCCGGTAATGAAATTGTCCACGGATATGACGCGGCAAGGTTTTGGCAACACGTTGTCGTTTAGGTAACAAAGTGTTCCGACAATGTATTTTCCCAAGAAACCTCCGCCGCCGGATAGAAAAATAGTTTTACCGGAGAGCTTCGTAGCGTCTTTTCCCAAACCCTTAGCGATGGCGGCGATATCCTCTTTGATGATTTTTTCGGACATATGTTTTATAAATTCTAATTCCTCCTTCGACAGGCTCAGGATGGTGAGCGAAGTCGAACCATAATTCATCTAATTTCTAATAAAATTTCTTAATACCTGGCATTCGAGTTTTGGCTTTCATTGGAAATTAGAACTTAGAAATTTGTAATTAAGTGTCTCGGCAGTTTAACGTACCTCTCTAGGGGGTATGGCTATCAGGTATTTGTAGCCCCCCTTTTTTGTTTTCTTTTTGATATCATCAAAATATTCGTAAGCGAAGACGACCAGAATATCCGGCCGGTGTTTTTCCAGATGAGTTTTTGGAAAAATGGGAATATGCATTCCGGGACTCCATCGATTCTGCTTGAGGGGGCTGTCGTCTATGATGAACGAAATTAAGGATGGTCCAATCTGACCGAAGTTAGTTATCGTCGCTACCCGCGCAGGAGCGCCGTATCCAGCCACTCTGAGCTTCCGTTTCCGGTATTGTTCAAGTTTTTTGCGGAACGCTTTGATATAGCTTTCAACTTTTTTCTTAAATTTTTTTAGTGTGGACGGAGTGAATTTTACCCCTTCTTCCTTGAGAAGAAGCTTGGTTCTTTCCGATATCGTTTTGCCTTGTCCTTTGTTTTTCGCGGTGACTCTAATCGAGCCCCCATGGGGTTTGATTTTTTCGACGTCGGAGACGTACATGTCGTGGGATTCAAACAAATGTTTAAGTGAAGTCAGGGAGTAGTAAAATACTCGGTCCAAGTAAAATCTTTCAAATTGGACATCCTTCAAAATATTGCCTATATACTCGACTTCGATAATAAAGTCGCCGTCCAGAGTCATCAAATTTTTTACCGCCTCAATAAATTGGTGCGGATTTTCCAAGTGGGTAAAAATACTTGATGCCACGACCACATCCGGTTTGCCGTATTGTTTTTTGATTGTTTCAGCCGTTTCGTCGTTAAAGAAAGAAACAATGGTCGTAAGGCCTTGGTCGTTCGCAATTTTTCCGACGTTAATGGACGGGTCAACGCCAATGGCTTTCACGCCGAGTGCCTTAAGTGGTTTTAAGAGAATGCCGTCATTTGACCCGATATCCACGAGGAATTTTGCCTTCTTCAGTTTTTCTGAAAACCGTTCAAAATGTTTTACCAGCCCGAGATTTACCGAAGAAAGGTAGTAGTAATCCTCAAACATTCTTTCTCGGGAAACCACCGTGCCGAGCTGTACGTTTTTACAGTTAGCGCAGAAAAAAACAGTAAGAGGAAAAAAGTCTTCTTCTTTGAACAGCGCTTCGCTTGACGGGTATTTATTAGCCAAGGGCTGTTTGCCCAAATTTAAAAACTCAGTCGCTTTATTTTGACGGCACAAAAAGCATTTCATATTAATTTTTCTTTTTCCAAAATGAATACAGGTTTTTTTCCACTTCGTATTTTTTCCACATGAACTTTTTCCGCTTGGGCTGCTTTCTTGCCCACTCCCACATGGCGGTTAGCCCCTCTTTGAGCGGGGTTGTGTCTTTGTAACCCAAAAGTTCTACGGATTTTTGCCAAGTTGAATGCGCTTGTTTTACCTCGTGTCTTTTTTCCATATAAACCGTCTTTCCTCCACCGACGACTTCCCGCAGTATCCGGTTCGCCTCATTAATAGTCACTTCAGTAGTCCCACCCAAATTTACGATTTGCTTTGACGCTTTAGGTTCTTTTGCCGCTTTCCATAGTGGTTCGAGGCAATCATCTATATAGCTGAAAGCGCGTGTCTGCTCACCGTCTCCGAATATGGTCATGGGCTCGTTGTTTAAGTATTGCCACATCCAAATGCCCAACACGTTACGGTAGTTGTCCCAAATGTTTTGTTTGATGCCATAGACATTGTGAGGTCGGATAATGCACCAATCGAGGCTGTGTTGTTCTCCGGCAATTTGGATGTCCTTTTCGCATGCCATTTTGGCCACGCCATACGGGTCAACGGGGTTTGGTATGTGGGTTTCATCAAACGGAGGATTGCCCGAGCCATATACCGCCATGGATGAAGTGAAGACCAAGCGCTTCACGGCGTGGGTAATACAGTTGTTGACGATGGCTGCCGTGGCAAGGAGGTTGTTGGTGTAGTTATATTTTCTGATGAAAGGCGAAAGGCCTTCCGCCGCGTAGGCCGCAAAGTGGAACACGTAGTCGGGTTTGTATTTCTTGAACAGAGAGTCCAGACGTGTATCGTTCACGTCTAATTTGTGGAAGGTGACTTTTTTTGAGACATTTTCAATATAGCCGCCGCTTAAATCGTCAATGCCGATCACTTCACAATCGGTGTTTTCCAGTATCCAATCAGCCAGTCTTGAACCAATGAGACCGGCAACACCCGTGATGAAGACTTTTTTTTTACGTTTAGCCATAATGGTACTCAATCTTATATTAAATTAGATATTCGTCAAACTGCACAGCGTATGATACTTTGAATTACGAAACTCGCGCTTCGAGAACTTCCTCCCGCTTGCCTACCGTCCGGACAACCCAGTAGGTGATTGTACTCAATCAGGCGCGCGGGAGGAAGTTCTCTTCGCGGAAACCGAGTTTCGTAATTCAAAGTATGATAAAAAGCAGACGGTGGTTCTGGGTTTCTGGATAAAGTAGCGCGGCAATGTTACCATATCGTGAATATGCAACGAATACTTCGTAAGTTTTATAATCTATTTCGCCGTATCAAAGTTATGAGTAACTGGTACTGGTTTTGTTGGCCGATGACTCATTTGGGTTGTTGGCCACGAACGGCTATTTTGCGTTCCGGCGCCAGAATCTTGCTACGGGGTTTTCGCTCCGGCGACTTCGCCATATTCAACGAATTGGCCATTGATGATGTATACCAAATCGCTTCTTTTTCCGAGCCGACGCGTGTCATCGACCTCGGAGCTAATATAGGAATTTTTTCAATACTGGTGGCGAAAAAATTCCCGAAGGCCACGGTTTTTGCTTTAGAGCCGGAACAAAAAAATTTTGAAATATTGAAACGTAATGTTGAGGCGAGTAAGGCAAAGAATATCATTTTGGTCAATAAAGCGGTTGCGGCGCGGTCGGGAACGGCGCTACTCAATATAAGCGGGAATAATACCGGAGCACACAGCTTATTTCATAACGTCAGTGACGGGAAAGGGGAAACGCAAACCGTTCCCACGGTAACCCTAAACGAATTTCTGCCGGCCGATATTATCAAAGTTGACGCGGAAGGGGCGGAGTACGAGATTTTTGAAAAGGAAATTCCGGATTGTAAACTTATCGTTATGGAAATGCACGCCGGAGACAGTGCGGGGCTTCTTCTGCGCCTCGGGTCAAAATATCATATTTCTGTGCGCGACTTTCCTTATGGTCTGATACACATTTTCAAACATAAATAGTTTGGCTAAAGCCATACCAATATGCGAATGCCTACTAATTCTGCGAATTGCTGCGAATAAAGGCAAATTAGATTTTATCTTTTGACAGTGTGCATTTTATGCCTAATCTTATGAGTTTTTTCCAGTTTTTGCGCCAGTTCATTTTTTGAGATATAGGAGAGTGTCGGAATATTTGCCACAATCTAAGGCCGAGTCGCGCGTTGGCATCGCAGTTTTCCAACCATTTTTCCGCGACAACTTCTTCAAAGAGTTCGTTCGGGTATCGCCCAACTTTTTGGTTTTGTTCAATAAGTTTACGAAGCCACATTTCGCGCTGTCCCAAGAATTTCTCGGTTTCTTCCTTGGTACCCGCGAAACCGTAATTTTTACGATGCAACGCTAACTCTTCAGATGAGGGTTCTATGCCGAGCTCTCTAATTTCTGATGCGATAATTTTGTCTATGGCGCTTTGTTGCAGGGCCTTTTTTTCAATTGACGTACCTGCCGGGTGGATACGGTAGTCGGTAAGAATTTTGGGAATGTTCCAACCTTTCCATTTTTTTAGCATCCGCGTCCATAGTTCGTAGTCTTCCGCCGGAGCGAAGCCGTCGCGGAAGCGCGTTGGCGGCAAGGCTGTTTTACGAAGCATTACGGATGAAGTGGTGAAAGTATTTCCGAACATGACGCGGAGCGGGAATTTTTCGCAAGGAATATGTTCTCGCCATAATACTCCCGTTGGTTTACTGTTCATGTCTATAAGGCGCGTATAGCTTCCTACTAACCCAAAATCAGGATGTGTATCTAAAAAAGCGACCTCAAGCTCCAACCGGTCGGGGTGAGAGATGTCGTCACAGTCCAAGAACGCGATTAAATCGCCGCGTGCGGTCGAGAGCCCTTGATTGCGCACCGCTGAAAGTCCGGTATTTTGCTCGTTTTCAACAGTGACGATTCGCCGGTCCCCAAAGGATTTTACAATTTCCATGCTCCGGTCAATTGAGCCGTCGTTAATGATAATCAATTCAAAGTCGGCAAAGGTTTGACGAATGATACTGTCAATCGCCCGTTTGATATATTTTTCGCCGTTGTAGACCGGCATAATGACGCTGATTCTGGGGATTATATTTGTGTCCATCCCGTTAGAAGCAGGAAGCGATTACATCGCTCCCGTTAGCTTTATTATGTATTAATCTGGCGTGGTTTGGCATAAAAAATGTTTTTGATAATTTGGCTGTTCAGTAAGCTTCTAACGGGATCCATGACGAGGGGATTAAATCTTTCGGAACGCGGTTCGGATTGACGAACCAGAGCTTCGGAGCGATGACAATTTTTTCAGGATTCGTATTAAGCCAAGCGCCCCACCAGCTGAAAGTGGAGTTGGCGATAATGTTGTGTTTGCAGAGGCTCATCAGAGTCAGTTCCTCACAATCGGTAATTTCCGGAGCAGAAATAAATGTTGCCGGATACTCTCTCGGAAAATTTTCTTTCGCCCAGTCAATATCGTCCGAGGATACGAAAAAGCGCGCGTCGGGTAATTTTTCAAGAATTTTGTCGCAAGCGGTTCTGTAGTAGGAGACTGGGAGTGTGCCATGCGTATCCGCGATTTTTTCAATTGATACATAGTCTCCGCGGCGGATATGGACGCTTGTCGGATTTTTTTCCGACTGGATTTTTCGCGCCATTGCTTCGGATGCCGGTCCAAACCGATTTTTGAGACTGAAATCTTCCCTGATTGTTTTTTCGTGAGCTTTGAAATAACGTTCGTTTTGCCAGTGACCGTCAAAGTAAGCGTCAAAACGTTCCAAAACATCGGAATGGAATCCGTCCCCTTGTTCAGTTATTTTTTTCCTTTTTGCTTCTGGCCGGATACGGTCGACCATTTTCTGAAAAGTCGACCCGTACCTTCGAATGTCGTTCTCGGTCGCTTCAACAGCTTGTATTCTGAAGCCGTCCAGTTCAAATCGACGCCCGCTTTGATTCTCCGTCTTCAAATATGAATAATCAATTTTTACAGGCACTTTGTGAATCAGGGATAAATTACGCCCCAGCGCGTACTGGAACATTTGGTTTCCAAGCCCCCCGTGAATTTTCATAATAATCATGATTGTTTTCGTTCCGCGAGATAATTGGTGGTAACGAAGAGTTCGTGCGTTTCGCTGTAATTTTTAATTTCATATAATCCGTTTTGCATGATTCTGGATAACGTATATTTGTCCTTAAGAAGGTTGTAAAAATCCTTGAAAAAAGTTCTTGAGTCAATATCACATCCGCCGAATTCAAACTGGATGAAACGCACCCTGTTTGTTTCGAGCATCCGTTCCGCTCCTCGCAGGCATTTCAGTTCGTTGCCTTCCACGTCCAATTTCAAAAGGTCTATTTGCGCGATTTCGTTCTTGGAGCAGAAAGCGTCAATGGTGTCCACTTCTATTTCTTCCGTTTCATTGAGCGCGTGTTTTCCTTGAAGGTTTCTTTTATACATGCTCGCGAGCGCGCGGTTGTTTGTGTTGGTGTAAAGCAGAGTCGATTCTTTACGGTCACCCAGCGCGAGGCGGAATGTTTTTGCGGACGGGCATCTTTCGCAAAGGGTCAGAAATGTTTCGGGGGAGGGCTCAAAAGCGAAGACATCCGCATTGGGGAAAGTTTCCGAAAGCAGTTTTGTGTAGCTTCCCACGTTGGCACCGACGTCAAATAGTACGGGCCTCGGGCCGTTTCCCACTTTTCGCTTTACGTATCCCAGGGCAATTTTTTCACCTCCGGTTTCCGAGTTCCCTCCGGTTCCTATTCCCATGGCTCGCAAAAGCGACAGATGGAGTTTTTCTAGGAACGGCTGGAGCGCCGGTCTGCCCTTTATAATGTCGGAAAGTTTTTTTGTCACGGTTTAATTTTTACAAGTTTTATCGGGAAGAGCAAGTTCCGCATCTCGTCAATCACCAAGGCGGCTTTTTGGTTGCCCGCGCGTGACCAGTGGAAGTCGTTTGGGAGAAAATCTTTTCGGACGAAACAGTCACTACCGGCTCGAAAGAGTAT
>Ga0209211_10000699_pt1 | contig 67119 bp, 70 predicted proteins | sample RifGroA2_FD_183992 | JGI IMG/M metagenome (GOLD analysis project Ga0209211, IMG submission 183992) | Groundwater microbial communities from Rifle, Colorado, USA - Groundwater A2 (SPAdes) (version 2) | ecosystem: Environmental > Aquatic > Deep subsurface > Groundwater | place: Rifle, Colorado... | reverse complement strand
ATTCCCCAGATTAAAAACCATTTCCGCCACTTTTTATCCATGGTGGCCAGAACATCCGCGTTGACAACGGCATTATCAATGCTGGAAATCACTTCAAACACGCAAAGCCCCAAGACACTTAAAATGATTTGACCGATTCCCATATTATTTCTTAACCTCCAATCAGTTTCATCTTCTTTACGCGCGGCCAAGCCTTGATTTCAGCTTCCCGCCTTAGCGCTTCGCTTTGATTCAAACACGTTTCCGAATAAAGCAATTGATCGACCCCGAATGTTTTAGTAAACCGCCCGCCTCTTCCCCGACGATGCTCATTGAGCCGTCTCTCAAGACAGGTGGTGATCCCCGTATACAGGCTGCCCCGTTTTGTCTTTAAGATGTACACATACCACATCATGTCTTCTGATTTTCTTTCGGGAAGGCTTTTAAAATAATCGGATTAAACGCCTTTGCCGCGACCAGCACATGGTCTCCTGTGCTCAATCCCCTGACTTCATTCTCGGCCGCCACAACCTTCGTCAGGTTGTTTCCAATTTGCACGGTCACGATATAAAGAAAATCCTCCTGCCGCATATCCACAATCACGCCGGGGAATTTAAATTTACCGCTGATGGTCTGCGCCGCGAAAATCTCGTCCGGTCTTCCGGACTTCTGGATCCGGCCTTTATCAAGAACTAAAATACGATCGGATAATTTAAAAATCTCGCTGAAATCGTGACTGACAAAAATCACCGACGCGTTATGACGCTTATAAATATCCAACATCTCCTCTTGCAACTTCAACCGCAATTCCAGATCCTGCGACACGAACGGTTCATCCAAAAGTAAAACCTTCGGTTTACGCAACAAAGCGCGTATCAACGCGACCCGCTGCTTCTGCCCGCTTGAAAGCTGAGCCGGCCGCCGGCGCTGAAATTCCGTTAAATGAACCGCCTCCAGCAGCGCCTCAATCATGCCAGCATCTTTTTTGTCTTGCAAGGCAAAATGTAAATTTTCCTCAACGGTCATGTTCGGGAAAAGATTATGTTCTTGAAAAACAAACCCGATCGACCGTTTTTGAACAGGCCAATTGATCTTCTTGCGGCTGTCAAACCACACCTCCTTGCTTACTTCAATATACCCTTCTTCCGGTTCACTTAATCCGGCCATCATGCGCAGAATCGTGGTCTTCCCCGCGCCGGATTTTCCGAAAAGCGTGACAAACTCGCCGACGCCCGATTCAAAACAAACATCCAATTCCATCGGGCCGTCGCTTGTATGCAATTTCTTTTTGGCTCTGACACGAATCATATCACGCGTACCAATTGATTGACCTCCGTATAATTAATAGAGTTTTATTCTTCAGAGAACGTAGGTCGAGATACTGACTGCCACAGTGTTCCATTACTTTTCCGGAAGTCAGTAACCGGAGCCGTTGTCGCCTTAAAACGCTTTTACTGACCCCTTTTATTTACCAGATTGAGCGCGAAAAGAATGCTGAAAGATATCATAATGAGGATCCCTGAATAAATATGAGCCTCCGCGTATTTTAAGGCCTCGACTTCGTTAAAGATGGCAATGGAGGCAACCCTCGTTTCCCCCGGAATATTCCCGCCAATCATCAGGACCACGCCGAACTCGCCGATGGTATGCGCGAACGACATCACAATACCCGTCCAAAGCGCCGGTTTGATATTGGGTAAAATGACTTTAAATAACGTTTCTTTCTCCGTTTTCCCCAAGGTATACGCCGCCTCCCGAAGAGAAGAAGGAAAATTTTGGAAACCTGCTTTAAGGGGGTTTACCATGAACGGAAGGCTGAAAAGCACGGATCCGATCACAAGGCCCAGGAAGGTAAAAGGTATTCGGACGTGAACAACATTTTCGAGAAACCGGCCGACCCCTGTCGATGGACTAAACAAAAGCAGGAGATAAAACCCCAGGACCGTCGGCGGTAAAATGAGCGGCATACTCACCAAAGGTTCAATCAGGGATTTCCAGGACCGTCGGCTGACAGCCAGCCAATACGCCAGCGGAATGCCGGCCGCCACGAGGATCGCCGTGGTCGCGAACGCCAATTGAAAGGTTAAGACTAAAGGACCAAAATCGAATTTCATTGGGGGATCGGCATTAAAGATACTTCATTGGTTTTGACCAGCCATTCAACATGGTCATCCTCCTTAAGCCCCATGTCCCCAACGGATCTCGTGGAAATGATTGATTCAATCCATTTGCCCCGGTAATCCAAAATAATTTTACTTAAGACCGGCCCCGTTTCCACCTTCTTTATTCTCGCCGGAAAACGGTTCCTAAAACTGATAAGTCCTGATAAATTCTTGGCAATACCGACTTCTGTTTCTTTAAAAAGAAGGTGCGCCTTCTCGGCCAACTTATAGTGAAACGGCCCCTTTTTCCCTTCAAGAATGATCGAACTGAAAATGTCGCCGTCCACATCCACATTGATCATAGAAATCATGTCTGAAGAATGGATATCGACGATAGTTCCCATGAGCGTATTCATCAACGTTCCCCCTCTTTCAATTGTCATGGTGCTACGGTAAAACGTACCCGTGTTTTTGATAAATTTCTCTGGCCCGGGAAGAAAACAGAAACGCGTAAAACTTCTCCGCCGCCAAAAGATTATGCTCTTGGGCGTGTTGCAGGATCACGACCCCTTGCGCGATCGGCTCATAGGTTTCTGGATCGATTTCCATCCACCATCCCTGATTTATCATCCTCGGCGACCGTACGACCGATTTGGCCGTGAAACCGATATCAACGGCCTTTAAGGTGATGAACTGATTCACCTGGGCCACACTTTCCCCGTAAACTATTTTCTTGTTCACCGCTTCATAAAGCCCTTCCTGCTTGAGAACTTGAACCGCTTGCCGGCCATAAGGAGATATTTTAGGATTGGGGAGGGCGATTTTTTGAATCAAAGGCGACTTCAGGATATTTAACCCCGCCGATAAATCCATCTTCTTCCCTGTCCACAAAACCAGCGTTCCGTAAGCGTAAACTTCGGGTCGGCGCGGCGCGAGGCCTTTATGATACAACCCTTGCGGATACTCCATATCCGCCGAAAGAAACAGATCAAACGGCGCCCCTTGTTCAATCTGGGAAACGATTTTACCGGAAGAACCTATGACGCCTTTCAGAGGGATCTTTTCCGTTGTTTCAAAAACCATCTTTAATTCCTCAAAGACATACTGCGCGTTGGACGCCACGGCAACGGTCAATCCGTCGGCAAAGCAAAGGCCGGAAAATATAATACTGAAAATAAATACGATGACCGTCCGCGCCAATTTTAGCCCGCGTTTCTCAAGAGAAAGGACGTTATGATATCCCTGCTTTCCTAATAAAAAACTTTTCATCCGCCCTCTTTTGCCGAACCCTTATTCAAAATCCCCGAAGACCAAATATCCATTACGGATTCAATGGCCTCGGGAAACGAGATCCTTTCTTCCCGGAGGAACTCCGGATTCAATACCTGGTCAATAGCGCCTAAATAAACACCCACGGCAACTGAGGGATGCACATTTCTAAATGCCCCCGCTTTTATCCCTTTTTGAATCTGTTCTCGAATATTTTGGATTTTCTCATTCCTGAACTTCGTAAAATCCTCATACAACAGCGGCACTTCTATCTTGATGTCTCCTAAAAAATGCTCGAACCATGGACCGAGCTGTTTTTGAATAAAAAACACACTCTTGCTAATAACCTCAAGGGAATCCGGATGAGCTTCTTCTATAAGATGCAACTCTTGATTAATCTGATCTTTCAATCCCGAAAAAAGACCTTGGGCGATATCCTCCTTGCTGGGGAAGTATTTATAAATCGTATTCTTACTCATCATGAGGCCCTGCGCGATCTCATCCATCGTGACTTTACGATAACCTGAGCGCATCATCAGCGTCATGGATACATTCAAAATTTTCTCTTTGATCCCATCGTTTAACTTCATAGGAGATTATCATAAATTTATAAATACTCATTTAGTCTTTACAGTATTCTATTAATAAACTATTCGCTGTCAAGAGGTTTTTTTGTGATCAACCCAAATCAAATAAAAAATTATCTTGACAAAAAGTAAATTAATTCTATACTCTACTCATTCTATGGGATATTAGATTATGTTATCAAAGAAAACCAAATACGGCTTAAAAGCTCTTATTTATTTAACACGGCATTATACCAAAGGCCCTGTTCTTATCACGGATCTGGCCGCCTCTGAACACATTCCAAGAAAATTCCTGGAAACCATTTTGCTGGAATTAAAAAATAGGGGCGTATTGCAAAGTAAAAAAGGCCCTGGCGGAGGGTATTCCCTGGCGCGTCCTCCCCGGGATATTAAATTAGGCGAGATTGTTCGCTTGCTCAATGGGCCGTTAGCTCCGGTGAGCTGCGTGAGTCAGACAGCCTATCGGCGGTGCGAAGAATGCGCCGATGAAAACTCCTGCGGGATTCAAATTGTGATGAAGGATGTCCGGGATGCCATCGCCCAAATCCTTGATTCAACGAGTTTTGACGATATCGTCCGCCGGATCCAGGAACAAACAGAAAAAGATATTTTTAATTTTATAATCTGAGACAACGCTCATGAAACTTAAATTCCTTTTAATATTTTTCTTACCGGCAATTTTATGGATAACTTTCTCCGGCACCGTTTCACGGGCAAAAAAAATAACCCTCTTAAACCTCTCTTACGATCCCACCCGCGAATTATACGAGGAGTTTAATAACGCCTTCGCCAAACATTGGAAGAACCAAACCGGTGAGGATGTCACCATTTATCAATCCCACGGCGGCAGCGGTAAACAAGCCCGAACGATCATTGACGGTTTGGAAGCGGATGTCGTGACCTTGGCCCTGGCTTATGACATTGATGCCATTGCGGAAAGGGCCGGCCTCTTGGATCAAAATTGGCAGTCGTTGTTACCGAACAATAGCTGCCCGTACACCTCAACCATTGTCTTCCTGGTCCGCAAAGGGAATCCCAAGAATATCCGGGACTGGGACGATTTAGCCAAACCAGGCATCCAAATTATTACTCCCAATCCCAAGATCTCCGGCGGTGCCAGATGGAATTATTTGGCGGCCTGGGGGGTCGCCTTGCATAAATGGGATCGTGATGAACAAAAGGCCATGTCATTTTTAAAAACCATTTTCAAAAACGTGCCTGTCCTGGATTCCGGGGCCCGGGGGGCGGCCACGACATTCATTGAACGCAAAATTGGAGATGTCCTGATCACGTGGGAAAATGAAGCTTATCTGGCGGTCAATAAACTCGCCGGCGATCAGTTTGAAATTATCGTCCCTTCATTAAGCATTTTAGCAGAACCGCCGGTGGCCCTCGTTAAGCGTAACGCGGATCAGCATGGCACGCGCCGGATGGCTGAAGAGTATCTCAAATATCTTTATTCTGAAGAAGGGCAAATAATCGCGGCGCGACATTATTTTCGACCACAATCAGAATCAGTCGCTCAAAGATACGCGGACCAATTTCAACCTGTTAAACTCTTTACGATCAAGGATGTCTTCGGCAGTTGGAAGAAGGCGCAAAGAACGCATTTCTCCGATGGCGGCACCTTTGATCAAATTTATGAAAATTAAATTACCCTAAAAAACTTTTAACAACTTCTCTATTACTATGTTTCTCCTTAAACAACGCTCCTCACTACCCGGGTTTCATTTGGCTTTAGGCTATACCGTATTTTACTTAAGCCTGATTGTTTTGATCCCGTTATCGACGCTCTTTATCAAATCTTCCTCTTTGGATTGGAAGACGTTTATAGACATTGTCTCCGCCCCGCGCACTTTAGCCGCCATCCGGTTGAGTTTCAGCACCGCTTTTGTGGCAGCCTCGGTCAATGTTTTCTTCGGGTTCATGATCGCGTGGGTCCTGGCGCGCTATCGCTTTCCGGGCAAAAAAATTATCGACGCGCTCATTGATTTCCCCTTCGCCTTACCCACGGCGGTGGCGGGAATTGCCTTAACCGCGCTTTATTCCCCCCACGGCTGGGTCGGCCGGTATTTATATTCCTGGGGCATTGAATCCGCCTATAGTCCTCTGGGGATTACCTTGGCGCTCATTTTTATCGGCCTGCCTTTTGTTGTCCGCACGATTGAGCCGGTTATCCAAGAACTCGACCCTGAACTGGAAGAAGCCGCGGCCAGCCTTGGCGCCGGACGTTGGCAGACGTTTGGACGGGTACTTTTCCCGGTTTTGCTGCCGCCGCTTTTGACGGGATTTAATCTGGCTTTTGCCAGGGGCATTGCGGAATACGGATCCATTATTTTCATCGCCGGCAATATGCCCGGCAAAACCGAGATCGCGCCTCTTTTAATTATCACGAAGCTGGAACAATTTGATTACACCGGAGCGACCGCGATTGCCGTCGTCATGTTAACCATTTCATTTATTCTTTTGGCTATAACAAATTTCTTACAATGGTGGGCATCTAAACGCATTGGAATCAATTAACATGTCTCAATCTCGACAGGAACCAACCATCATCCGACGAATACTCATTACCATCGCCTTATGGTATATAGGGTTTTTCTTGGTTTTACCTTTAATGATCGTCTTTGCCTCGGCGCTCCATCAAGGCGTCGGCGTTTACCTAAGCTCGCTCCATGATCCTATGACCCTGGCCGCCATTCGCCTGACGCTCCTGACAGCGGTTGTCGCTGTGCCCCTCAATCTTTTTTTCGGCATTGCCGCCTCGTGGGCGATTGTGAAATTTGATTTCCGGGGGAAGAATCTCCTCCTGACGCTCATTGATTTACCTTTATCCGTTTCCCCGGTGATCTCCGGCTTAATTTACGTTTTACTGTTTGGCGCCCATGGCGCGTGGGGGCCTTGGCTAAAGGCGCACGGGATTCAAATTATTTTTACACCCGCGGCCATTATTCTGACGACGCTTTTCGTCACCTTCCCCCTGGTGGCCCGTGAACTGATTCCCATGATGAAAACCCTGGGCAACGATGAGGAAGAGGCGGCCATCACCCTCGGCGCCGGCGGATTTAAAACATTCTGGTATGTGACGTTGCCGAATATCAAGTGGGGGCTGTTGTACGGTGTGCTTTTATGCAACGCGCGGGCTATGGGGGAATTCGGCGCCGTCTCCGTCGTTTCCGGACATATCCGCGGCCTCACCAACACCCTGCCGCTTCATATTGAAATTTTGTATAACGAATATCAGTTTACAGCCGCCTTTGCCGCGGCCTCTCTTCTGGTTTTTCTGGCCCTGGTCACATTGGTGGCCAAGTCATTGATTGAACTAAAATTTAAAGCAGAACAGATGCCGCTGCTCAAGGGGAAATAACTGACCTGCCGACTTCCATAAAAAGCAATGAAACACTTTGGTCGTCAGCCCCAACTGTTCTGCGTTAATTATTCATGGGAGAACATCTATGAGCATTGAAGTCAAAGGCGTATCCAAGACATTCGACACATTCAAGGCCCTGGATCGCGTCGATTTAAACATTGAGACCGGCGAACTCCTCGCCCTTCTGGGGCCTTCCGGATCAGGAAAAACGACCCTCCTGCGCATCATTGCCGGGCTGGAAGTCGCGGATGAAGGCCAAATTCTTTTTCACGGTGAGGATACCAAAGAAAGGAAGGTCAAGGACCGCCAGGTAGGGTTTGTTTTCCAGCATTACGCGCTGTTTCGCCACATGACCGTTTTTGAAAACATTGCTTTCGGCTTACGGGTTAAACCCAAACATCTGCGCCTGTCCGACGCACAAATCAAAGAAAAAGTTCACGGGCTTTTGCGATTAATCCAGTTGGATTATATCGGAGAGCGTTACCCCTGGCAACTCTCCGGCGGACAACGCCAGCGCATTGCCCTGGCCCGGGCTTTAGCGGTTGAACCTAAAGTGCTTCTTTTAGATGAACCTTTTGGTTCTCTGGACGCGCAAGTGCGTAAAGAACTGCGTCAATGGCTGCGCCGGTTTCATGATCAACTGCATATCACCAGCCTGTTTGTCACTCACGACCAGGAAGAAGCGCTGGAAGTGGCGGATAAAATTGTCGTCATGAATAAGGGGCGTCTGGAACAGGTGGGAACGCCGGAGGAGGTGTATCATAAACCGGCGAATAAATTTGTCTTAAACTTCTTGGGGAACGTCAACTTCTTCCATGCGCGGGTTGTAGACGGAAAAGCCTACCTGGGCAACGCCATGATCGACCTGCCGGATCTGCATAAAAACAGCAAGACGGCCAGTCTTTTTGTCCGGCCGCATCAGTTTGAACTCACCCGTCAGCCTAAAGACGGTTCATCGCTCAAGGCTGTCGCACTCACCATTAATCCCGCCGGCTCCGTCGTCAAAATCGATTTAAAATCCGAGGGAGGCGACACTTTTCAGGCCGAAATCACGCAAGAGGAATTTCAGGCCCTGCGTTTTCAGAAAGGCGACACGATCTACGTCTCCCTGCGCCAGGTAACGTATTATGAATATGAAATCTGATCCTTCGTACTAACCGTCCCATTCCTTGCCGCGGTTAACCAGGAAATTATTCCAGATGTTGAATCCTTAAATCGCCGAAGGAACGGATCACGAAATACAAAGACGCGAGGAAAAAGAGAATCGCTAAAATAAGATTGACCTGGGGATCCAGCTCAATGGCGATCTCAACAGCCAGAAGTCCGAACAGCGTTGTAAATTTTATCAAAGGATTAATCGCGACTGACGACGTGTCTTTAAACGGATCTCCAACGGTATCTCCGATCACCGTGGCCGCGTGAAGAGCCGTTCCTTTTTGATCTTTGTATTTCACTTCAACCAACTTTTTCGCGTTGTCCCACGCCCCGCCGGCATTGGCCATGAAAATCGCCTGAAACAACCCAAAGATCGCCAATGAGATCAAATACCCGACAAAAAAGAACGGATTAAAACAGGCAAAGGCCAACGTGCTCAAAAGAATCACCAGAAAGATATTCACCATGCTTTTCTGAACAAACTTTGTGCAAATTTCCACAACCTTCTTGCTGTCCTCAACCGAAGCCTTTGTCGCGCCTTCAAGTTTTATATTATCTTTAATAAAAGCGACCGCGTGATACGCCCCGGCCGTCACGGCGTGCAACGACGCGCCGGTAAACCAATAAATCACCGCGCCGCCGGCAATTAATCCCAGAAAAAACGGAGGATAGAGAAGAGAAAGTTTTTCGATATTCACCGTTAACCCGTGCGTAAGGATGACGATGATCGAAAAAATCATCGTCGTAGCCCCAACGACCGCCGTCCCGATAAGGACCGGTTTGGCCGTAGCCTTAAACGTATTACCGGCGCCGTCATTGGCTTCAAGATTATTTTTCGCTATCTCAAAATCAGGCGTAAATCCGAATTTTTCTTTGATCTCTGTCTTGATATTCGGGATTCCCTCAATGAGAGAAAGTTCATAAATGGATTGGGCATTGTCCGCGACGGGCCCGTAAGAATCCACGGCAATCGTCACCGGCCCCATCCCCAAGAAGCCAAAGGCGACCAGTCCGAAGGCGAATATCGCCGGCGCGATCATAAGATCCGCCAAACCCTGCAAACTTACCCAATACGACATCCCCATCAAAAACATAATCACCATCCCCATCCAGTACGCGCTGAAATTACCCGTTGTTAATCCCGCGAGAATATTGAGAGACCCGCCGCCCTTTTTAGAAAATTCAAAGATGTTTCTTACATAAATGGACTCCGTGGAGGTGAACACTTTGACTAATTCCGGAATCAAGGCCCCTGCAATGGTGCCGCACGAAATAATAGCGGCCAGCTTCCACCACAACGTTCCGCCGCCAAGCTCCGGGATTAAAAGATACGATGTGATAAACGTCAAGATAATCGATATGATCGACGTAATCCATACCAGCGAGGTCAACGGGATCTCATAGTTCATTTCTCGCGCATTTCCAAAACGGGCAAAGGAGATCATGCCATTGATCCAATACGCGAGACCGCTGGCGATAATCATAATCAGCCGCATAACGAAAATCCAGACAAGAAGCTGAACTTGAAGAACGGGTTCAGGGATAGCCACCAGGATAAACGTAATCAGAGCGACCCCGGTGACGCCATACGTTTCAAAGCCGTCGGCCGTCGGCCCCACCGAATCACCGGCATTATCTCCCACGCAATCAGCGATAACGCCCGGATTACGGGCGTCGTCTTCCTTAATATTAAACGCGATCTTCATGAGGTCAGATCCAATGTCCGCGATCTTTGTAAAAATCCCGCCGGCGATCCTCAGCACGGACGCCCCCAAAGACTCCCCGATCGCGAAACCTATAAAACACGGCCCCGCGTACTGAGGATCGATAAAAAGGAGGATACACAACATGATAAAAAGTTCGACGCTTACCAACACCATCCCAAGACTCATCCCCGCCTGCAAGGGGATAGAATAAACAGGATACGCTTTCCCTCTGAGACTGGCAAACGCGGAACAGGAATTAGCCATCGTATTAATCCGCATCCCAAACCAGGCGACAAAATAACTTCCCGCGATACCTACCAAACTGGAAGCAACGATCATCGCCACCTTCGCGGCCTCAAAATGACGCAACACGCCGAAATAACCGATAATAATAAGTCCTATGACCAGCTCCAGCCAAAGAATAAATTTTCCCTGCTCAATAAGATATGTCTTGCATGTGGCATAAATAAGTTCGGCAACCTCGCGCATAACTTCATGAGTTTCAATCTTCCTGATCTGAAGGAACTGGACCAGGCCGAAAAGAAATCCAAACCCGCAGATGATCATCCCCCAGAGAAGGATCGCGTGACCGTTCATTTTCAAGAACGTCTCCGAAGACAAATCCGGGATAATCAAATCCGCCTCGCTCGCCCAAACGGGCTGGGCGACGGCCATCAATCCCATCAGAATCATAAATAAAATTGTCCTAAAAAATCTTCCTTTTCCCGCGTCGAAAATGCGCATTATCATTTCAACTCCTCTCTTTGTTTTATATTATTAGCAGGCGTCATTATAACAACCACCCCCGCCCAACACCAGAGAAAATCAGGCTTTTTTTGGCTCTTTTTTTAGTTTTTCAAATACTTTCTCTGTTTCCCATTCATAAAAAAATGGCGAAGCATGCTTTTCAGGGGTGCTTCGCCACTAAAATCCGCCACTACCTATTGCTTCAACGACTACTGCATTAATTGTTGAGGAGGTCTTCTTTCTTTTTCTCAACATAATCTATGAGCCCTGCCAGGCGCTCAACTTCTAGTTCTAGATCTTTGCTATGACCACCGTACTCAAACCATACTTTATTATTCTTGTGCCATTCATAAAATTGTTTGCCGAGATCATGAAAAAAACGATTATTCATAGACGTTACTCCACGCAATTAAATAACGCACACAAGACACGCTTCGTCATGCCAGAAATTCTGCCCGCACCGTAAGCGGCATCATCGATGAAATCCCAAGGATGCACATCCTTGAGGTTGGTTTTAAACTGCTTTGTCACTTCCTTAAACATCGAAATTGTTTCCTCGGTGATCTTTTTGGTCTTGGGGCCTTTAACCTTATGATGATCGTCAAGAATGATGTTCGCAACGCGCTCCGCGCTGCGCGAAAAACTTTGACCAATTCCTGTCACGGATTTCTTTATGGCTGAGGCCTTTCGGTCTTGCCCTTTATTTCTTTTTTGTTTCGTTGCGCCTGCTATAGTTTCATTCACGGTATATGTCCGATTATAAGCCATAAATTTTTTACTTATGACGTTTATCTTTCTGACTTCTGCTGTTTGTCCCCTTGCCTCCCCTGCCCCGAACGACGCCGCGGGATGCGCTCTGCGCTTTTGGAAGGTTGTCCTTGTTTTTACGCTCGTGTTCCATGCGAAGATCACGCAAGAGGCGGGGATGCATATAACTCTCTTGAGCGAGCGCTTTCCATGGCCGCGTCTGGCGCTCACGCTCCGACTCGGACGCCGCGTAATCATATCCGAGATCGGTACCCGCCATGACTTTAAGCATCATGATAGCTTCTTTACGAATTTTAATATTCGGGGCTTCGAGTTTCGGCACAAGGTTAACGAAGGCAAAATGATTAGCCATTGACCCGAGTTTTCGGATCGCGATACGCGCGACACTCTCATCGCTGTCATTCGCTAAACTCGCGATGGCCGTCGCTTCAGGCTCCCCCCCTGTGTGCTCCAGATAGTTCACGATAAATCTGCGGACATGAGGGGCATGATCACCGATCGCTGATAGAACAACGTGCTTCGCTTCCACGGAGCCGAGTTTGACAAGCCCCATCATTCCCGCAAGCCGCAACGAAGAATTTTCGTCCGTTATAAACCGGCGGTAAAGGCCGACCATCGTCGGATAATCCAGCAGGCTCAAAAGAGACAGGAGTTGTCTTTTGGAAAATATATCCGCGTCCCTAACTAATTCATAGAGAAAGAGGACTGCCCTTTGGGGGGCATTACGGAAAAGGGTGTGCAAAACCGTCAGTTTCTCATCATTATCAGCGATTTCACTTTTCAACTTGCGAGAAGCGGTCTCAAAAAAACCGTAGTCATCTATGTCATCGGTGCCCTCTTCCGTTCCTTGTTCCGCTGTGGGAAATTCTTCCACTTCTTCTCCGGAAGATTCTTCAACGGCCGTTTTTTCTGAATTTTCCTCAAACGGGCATTCATCCAGGGTAGGCGATTCTGTGGAATCCTCCGACGAAGTTATAGGTTGAGGGACCGCAGACCTCAGGGCTTCCCGATCCTTTTCTTTCTCCCGGGCTAACCGACCCTCCTCAAGGTCTTTTTCGTACACCTCCTTGATATTCTTAAAAAGACCGACGACTTCATCGATAAGAACATCTATGCGCTTGGTTGTCTGGACCACATCCTGGTCGACCCGTGCGAGAAAATCCTCTTCGGTTTTCCATGATGTGCTTTCAGTGTTTTCGGTAAAGAATTGTTTTTTCTTTTCCATCATGAATTTTATCACCTCCCGTTTCTTCTCCATCAGTAAAGTAATCGTTTGTATCTTTTCATCCACGGCGGCCTGATAAGCCGCAGTCCTCTCACCGGTCACATGCAAAAGACCGCCAGAGATACAGTCGTTAAAATCCCTTCGGACCTCATGGAGGCTATTTGCAAGAAAACGGAGGTCGACCATCAGTTCAGTATATGGCTCCAGTTGGCCCCGCCGTTCGATACCAAGACTGTGTCGTCCTTTTTCTTCCGCAGCCGCCATTGGGCGATCGGAGCGAGAGGGCGGCGGAGTGCCGGATCCAGGCGATTTGGCCAAAAACACGTTCTTGACGCCCTTTAAAATCGCCGCCACTTTATTTTTTTGGGCTTTAGGTCTGGACGTGGCGACTGAAGGTTTGACCGCAACTTTCATCTTTGACGCTTTGGTTGGCGCTGTCCGCTGAGAGGTGGCGGAGAGGCCAAGTTTAGGTATTTCGACAGGCTCCGCGCGCCGCCTGAGCCTGTCCTGGGCCTTGGATTGAGAAAATCGAGGGGTTGGTTTCTTGTTAGAAATCTTCTGCGCGACAATATCTCGAATAAGTCTCTTGGCCTGCGTTGTTAATGCGCCGTCAGTTGGATCGAAATAGTAAGAAATAGCGCCGGCCTGAATATTCTCGTATAGCAATCTACCGAAAGAGGTAAACAGAGAATCTACCTGCGTGTCGCATTCCTTAAGAAGTTCCTGTGTCTTTTTTGTGATCATAATTTTTAAGTACTAGACCCTCTACACGTCCTTTACATCCTCGGTCATTTTTTCGATTTCTTTTTCAAGATCAACGTTGACCGGCGCCTCTTTTTTAACAGTTGTTTTGTTCCCAACCTTCTTAACCTGGCCTTTAGCTTTTCCCTTAATCATACCCTTGGCTTCTTTCTTCACCATCTTCGCCGGCGAAGAAAGAGAAGAAATTTCTTTTTTTTCTTGGCTTTCTTTCCTAGTTTTACTCTCGGCATGGCCTGTTTCGACGGATTCCATCCCCGCCTTAAAGGACTCCCCCATATCTTTCGTGCTTTTCTTAACGGTCTTTTCCACCTTTTGAAACACGTCCCCGGCCTTCTCGCCGACCGTCTCACACAACTCCTGTGTTACGGAGACCATCTCTTTCCAAGGTTTCGTTTTCGCGACCTTGCCGAGCCCCATGACCTTCCGACAAAGGGTCCCTGTGCCGTAAGCAACGCTTTTCATGAAATTTTTTCCTACAGCCTTTTTACTTTTTTCTTTTGTCATGCCGCCACCCCTTTTCGTCCCGGTATGAGTTTTTTTAATGCCTTCTCAGCCGCTTTTTTGACCTCTTCCTCTCTATCTGAAAGCAAATTTTTAATCGTAGTAAGCGCTCCTTCAGGCTTAACAACCGATAGCATTTCAATCAGGCTGATGCGTACATACGGACTCTCATCCGTCCATGCCATGATGGCCTTCCTGATGCCTTCCTCTCCGTGATAAATCCCCAGATACGTCACGGCCAGCCCTCGGATATGTTGATCGCTGTCCTTGAGGAATCTTTCAAGGATCTTGCGGTACTTATCGCTCCCATGTCTCCCGAGGCTCTTAATCGCCGCTATCCTGACCTTCGCGTCGGGATCGCTTAAGCCTAATTCAAGAAAATCTTTACTCTCACCTTCCTTCATCCGAGAGATATTCTTTATTACCGCCAATCGAACACGGCTGCTGACATCCTTCATAGCAAATTCGTACACTTTTCGGAGAGCCTCTTTCCCAGTAACATGCGCAATCTGACTGACGCATATTTCGCGCTCGCGCTCGTTGCCCTTCTTAAGATGCTCAAGGTTTTTTTTAAAAAGTTTTTTTTCCGCATCAGAAGCAAAAATTGCCGTTTGGAAAATATTTTCAAGGATATCTTCGTCCCCAAATCCCTCTCGTGCAAGCGGGACGCTCCTCACGCTTTCTTCTGCGACGGCCCTCTTCACTGCAACTTCTGCGGACACGCATTCCTCAGTGGCTGCCGCCGCGTTCTCCGCAGAAGGCAAGGATTCTTCTACGACGTTCTGGACTGCGCCCGGTGAAACGAAGTTTTTTTGTTCCTCCTTCTCGGGCTCAAGCACCTTCTCGCATCGAGACGCCTCTTTATCAGATTCTTCTTCAACAACTTCTGAATCCTCCGTCTCGATGGGCTCTTCAGGATCCTCTACTTTTGGGGGTTCCTCTCCTTGTGAAGTTTCCTCTTCCACCGGTCGTTTTTCTTCCTCTTCAACTTCACTTTCCCCCACGGGATGCTCGTCGTCGTAAATCTCTTCAAACTTCTGTATCCTCTCCTGTAAATAATCCAAAAGTCTTACGAGTTTTTCCACCTCTTTTTCTTTCGCTTCCCCTTCAGAGGTGCCGAGGAACCGTACATCCTGAGATTTATAAAAATGATACATTATTTCTCCAAACAAGAAAATTAATTTCTTCTGTTTGAGCTTTATTTCTTGTAAGTGTTGCGCCATCAAGTTTCTCCTTTTATTGTCACAGCCATACTCTTTCAATTATCCTATGCGTTCCTAGGGCTAAAACGGCATACAACATAAACGCCAGGATAGAAGCGGATGATGTCATATTCATGATCATCGTTGTCAGAAGCGTCAAAGGTTTTTGTAATAGGGCTCCCCAGGCATGCGCGAGGTTTACGAAATACACATTATTCACCGCCTCACTCCTCGGCAGGGAATCAACGGTGTTTAACCATGCCTGCCATGCGGCGTGCTCCTCTGCGGTTAGCCGCTTAACCCGCGACGGTTTCTCAAACTGCGCAACCTGGACCTTCCAGCCCTCGTCTAAAAGAAGCTCATCTTTCATCTCCACGAAATCTTCCGTCAACCCCTTAACAAATATCCTGCTTTCATAATCCGTAATCACAACCTGTTTTCCTTTGAACTGAACGCCAAAAGCTGTACCCCTTACGCCGGCAATGGCCACCGGCGTACGCACCTCGAAGGTCGAACCTTTCTCGAGTTGATTCAACTTTAGCATAATTTCCCCTTTATCCATGAACAGATTCGTCTGCTTCTTTATCCTGGCGCTTTCGAGGACGACCCTGGAATTAGCGCCAATCCTCATGACATCCTTCCTCATGTCATCATAAGCCACTTCGACAAAAGAACCATCGTCCGTCGTAATTTTATCCTGCGCGTTCAAAAACATGCCGACCTTCGGTGTTATTTTTTCATCAGCACGCTCGATCAAAACAGCACCTGACATCCTCAGGATATGGGCGTGATCCGGTGAATCATTGTAAAGAAAATTGACCGCCAAAAGGATTGCCAAAAGCGCGCCCCCAATTCTAATAAAAAGAGAATATCGCTCCATCAGTGAATCTTCCATTAATATCGGTCGGCTTTTCGCATGATTGACTGCCATTATTTTCCCCATAACATCTTCGAAAGCAGCGAGTTATCTTTGGACTTCCCCTTTCCCTTTACTTTACTTTTCGCTGCAGGCACCTCATCTTCCGGCTCTACGATCCCATCGGATACTTCAGACTGTTCTTCAGCCAGCATCACTGGTTCGGCCTCCCCCGAAGAAAAATATTTCTTTTGAGGATCAACTCCAACTCCCCGCAACTGAAAATTAAATTTAAAATCCTTCAACTCAAAAACGCGCTCAAGTTCAGCTTTAAGGACTTCCTCAATTTGGTTTAATTCCTGGTAAATCGAGGAAACGCCGTCAAGAGCGATGGCGATTTGAATCTCGATCTGTGTCCCTTTGCGTTCGAAATCAACGCCGATATCGCTCGCGCACGGATTCTGCTCGACGATCTGCTGGATAAAATTTCTGATTGCCGTCTGAGGAACATTTAAAGCTTTCCCGTTCTTTTCAACCTCGATCATTTGGGGTGCCGGTTTAGCCCTAGAGGAGATGACCAGAAGGATAAATCCTAAAAGGACAAAAAATAACCCTACCCCGGAAATTGTCGCGAGGGCTTTCGGAACCGCGATCAAATGACTATAAAACGCCCCAAGCCTCTCCGGGGAGAGACGGCCTAATCCGAAGGCGATAAGCACGAGACCTTCTAACATGCAGAGCGTCGCCGCAAACACCATAAATATTTTTATAAAAAAAGATTTCATCTCAATTCTTTCCTAAAGATCAAAAAGCAGCTCGCGGCACGACGGAGGGGTCTTAAGGCCCCCCTGCTTCTTCTCAATCCTTTCCTCAATGACTTTGGCTATCTTTTTGATATCCGCTTTGGGGCGCTGCGTATCCTGCCGGCCTAGTTTGATCGCGGCCACTAAAGACAGGACCTTAACCATCTCCGCAAAAGACATCGCCTCGCAGATTTGATGGATGTCCTCCCGGAGAGTCGTATCAACGTCGAGACCATCCAACGCTCGGACGAATGGCGAGTTTTTATCGAGCTTACTGATTCCCGCCCGCGCGGCCTCGCTCAAAAAGGAGACCAGTTGTTGCTTGAGTTGTGCCTTCATGATAATCAGGAGTTCGTGCGGAAAATACTCTCTTTAAATTCGTTGACTTTTTTTTGACTATCCCACCAAGACATCATAATCTTTATCATAAACGACGAAAAGGCGCTAATCACAGTTAGAGCACGAATTTATTTGGGTTGCCCAATAGGCGTAAAGCCTTCCATCTCACCTTCTCCGATTGTAAGAACACCTTGTTTTTTTCTCGAACTCCGCATGAAAGAAATCTTATAATCTTTTTCCGGAGGGGCCTTGGCAACAAGATCCTGGAAATGCGCAAGGCTGGTAATCTTTTTTGTATCAAATGAGAGGAGAATATCCCCGGCCTTTAATCCTGCCTTGTCCGCCCATGAATTCCCCATCACGCCGGTGATTTTGACCTTGCCTCCACCAACGGGGATGACCTCAGCACCCATTTGTTTTATAAGCACAGGCGCCTGCTGTCCCGGGAAAAGAACCGGTGCGCCGGCCATCGCTGCCTGCTGCATCATGCCGCCCTGATAGGGATAATACCCTTGACCACCCTGGTTAGGGTAATACCCTTGACCCTGTTGCGGTAGCGGATAATACGCGGCAGGTGAATACGCGCTTTGCTTCAACATGTCCGCCGTGGTTATCTCATGCAACGTTTCTTCAACCGCATACTGTGCCCTATCGTTACTAAAGAGCGCTATAACGAGCATGACGAGAAACGCCACCCCACATATACTTATAATAACTTCCTTCTTCATCATCACTCCTTTTTATCAGAAAGCCTTCAGCTTTCATCTGGAGGCTAATAACGATTACCGCTAATTACGTGCCTTGCGGGTGATCCTGACGGCCTAACAAAAAATAAAGGATCATCCCTATCAAGGGCAGAATAAAAATCAGTACGCTCCAGAGAATTTTTTTTGCCATCGGCAGATATCCACGTAACACATCCACAATGACGCCAATCACCAGAAGAACGTAAAAAACGCCTAATAAAGATTCCATGGCTTTCCCTCCTTCTTTTTATTGTTGTTGATCCTTACGGCGCTAAAAATAATTTTATGGCAAGCACTACCAAAATAATTACGAACAAATAAAGCGTTACTTTCGTATTTAGCTTCGGCGCAATGCGCGCGCCGGCCTGGGCGCCAGCCACTACACCAATCCCCATCCAAAGGGCCTCGGCATACATGACATTACCCAAAAAAACATGGGGCAAAAGAGCGATCGCGCAGGTAAGCAGCGTTACAAAATGGCTCGTCGCCGTGGCGACATGCGAAGGATAATTCAAAAGAAAAATCAGAATCGGCACCTGAAACACGCCTCCGCCGATACCTAAAAACCCGCAAAAAAAACCCAGCAAAATGTTCATCGATATGCCCAGTCCATCGTTCGCGTAAAAATCATACTTGACACCGAATTGGTCGATGAATTTCACCCGTCGGAACCCTGAGGCCTTAGCTTCTTTAAGATATTTCTGCTTTTGATCGGTTGTCTTATCTATCCTGCCGACGCTAAAAAAAGTATACACGGCTAAAAAAATCAAAAAGATTCCGAAGATATGGTCAAAAAACGTAAGATTAACAAGATGATGGGTAAAGCTGGATATCAGGGCTCCCGGCATTGCTGCGAGCGTAAACTTTATACCGCCCGTATAATCTATCCTTTTTTGCGCGGCATATCCGGCGCATCCGGATGAGGCGTTTAATAAGACGATAAAAAGCGATGTGGCAACAAGAAGCTCATTCTCCCACCCATAAAAGAAAACCAAAAGCGGCAGAATAATGGGTCCCCCGCCTATTCCGACGATCGTTCCATAACAGCCGATAGCCAAACCCGTTATAAGTAAAATCCACCAGGCCGGTTGATCAGCAGCGACGGTCGGGGAGAGCTGTCCAGCCGGTTGCGCGATGGCCGGAATCTGCAGAGACGGCGGGACACGCGATGTGGATGAGCTAAACATCGCAAAAAGGGCAAGGATCACGAACAAACCCGTGAGACCTATCTTTGTATAATCTGTCCAATCGTATACAACCTCATTCTTAACGCGCATGCTGTAAATCTCCTTAAGGGATGATGCTTAAAAATATAATGTAAAAAGTCGAGAGCACAAGAATGACAATCGTTATCGGTATTCCCAGACGGCTGTAATTAGCGAAGGTCAGGCCTTCCTTTTTCTTCTGATCCGTCCCCAGTTCCTCAGCAAGAGTCTGAGCTATGATGCCCGCGCTGGCGCCTGAAATACACGCGCAGGCCCCTGCTATTGATCCTAAATTTAAAGCCCACCACACAACATCCGTAAAATCCGCGAATCCTGAATGCATGACAATAGGGACAAGAAACGCCGATGCCGGTCCGGAGCTCATCAGCGCCGTAAGAAGCGTCGTTACCAACATCAAAAAGATCGGATACAGAATCTTATTGCCCATCGACATCGCGATGAGACCATCAGAAACAACCTTTAGAAGTCCGGAGTACAACGCGCCGCCGACGATCAAAAAGAGCGCGAAAAAGAATAATATGTCCGTGAGGCTTATCTTTTTTATCACCTCTTTGGCCTTTTGGTTCTCGATGGCCAAAAGGATAAAAGCACCGCCCATGGCTATCGGCGCAAGATGTATCTTAAAACTCGGTAAAACTATAAAGGCCAGAAGAACACACCCCAAGATAAAAAGGACTCTTTTAATGTTAGGCCAATCCATCTTCATGGCGCCAACTTCTTGTTCGACTTTGCTGAGGAATGCTTTCTCCAGTTTAAGAGACTTGACTTTTCCCTTATGCCGCAACTCGAAAAACCACAGATACCAGAGAAAAACAGCTAAAAACACAGCGCATATAGGTCCCATGACGATGAGAAAATCCATGAACGTTAATCCCGCGCTCGAGGCCATCAGCATATTGGAAAAATCTCCAATCGGGGTAATGTTTCCGCCGATAACGGAAGAAATGATTTCAGCAATAACAACGGTGACAGGCTCGAAGTTCAATCCCCGCGAGGCATAAATTGTTATGGGAATAATGACCAAAATAACCGACATATTGTTAACCAGCGCTGACGCGATAAAGGTCATGATACACAAAGAGAGGATCACCTTGACGGAGTCGGCTTTTGACGTGATGATGATTTTCTTTGAAACATACTCAAAAAACCGTAAATCCTCGAGAAATATGGTGAAAATACTCATTCCCATAAAGATGAAAATCGGGCTCATCCGGATAGAGTCGAACGCCTCGGTTTGGTTATAAAAACCAAAAACCGAACCGGCGACCAGCATAAGGACCGCGCCCAGCGTCACACACACCGTACGATTAAAGAGATTTAAGAAAAGCATGGAAAAGGTAATAAAGACAATCACCAGGACGACTAATATATCCCTGCCATTGGGCCCAAAGATGTCGATGCCGGCATGGACGGGAATTTTATCGGCCATATTCATGATTCTGCCATTACGCCAAATAACAAAGCTGACCTTCTCACTTGGCTTACTCTGTGACATCAAATACGCGAGGTGATTGGCGGACTGGACATCAACGCCATTGTATTCGAGGATCACATCCCCGCGCCTGATATCGATAAGACGCCTGGCCGACCCTTTCGGGACATTGTTCACTAAAACCCCGCCCACATTAGAGAGATTAAATTCCTTGGCGATGATGGTATTGACGGTAATGACATCAAATTCAAGGGCATTGGTGCCGCCGGATTGAACCAGACGCGGTTTGCTGGATCGAGGCATATTTCTGGTATCTATAAAAAGCGCCGCGAGCACAACAATGACAACCAGGGCAATGGCCGCCTCCATAAACGGAAAACTCTTGAAACGCTCCAATTTATCTTTTTGCAAAGATCTTGACCTACTCAAAGCCATTGTTTTCTCCCGTCATTTTTCCTCATTTCCTTTTATGTGTGAAGGGAATGACCTGCCTCACCTGATTCGGCGGCCTCTCATCAATTCGTCGATTTCTCCGCAGAATCGACTTGCATGGGAATAGGTTCTTTGAAATTTGGATCAATTTGTATTCGAACCGGTGTTTTAAGATCTTGATCCAGTTCCGCGTAATGAAACATTTCTTCCTTATATCCAAATATAAACGCGAAGAAACTCGCCGGAATCTGGCGAACACAAGCGTGAAAAACGCTGGCAGCCTTGTTATACTCCATGCGGCTGGCGGCAATGCGGTTTTCACTCTCAACAAGCGCGTCCATCAATTTCTGAAAATTAGCGCTTAATTTAAGATCAGGGTACGCTTCGGCAATGGCCATGAATTTAGAAAGGGCATCTTCGATATTCCCCGCCTTCATTTTAGCCAATTCATTAAGGCCGTTCTTTTCGATCGCATTCAGGATCCTATCCGTCTTTTGCAAGGTGTCTGCCCGCTTGTCCGCCATATACTGGTACATCATACGTTCATGCTGCGCATAAACAATAATCGTCTTGGCCAGATTAATCGCAAGATCTTTTCTCCTCTGGAGCTGTACCTCGATTTGGTGTTGCTCCATTTCTGTAAACCGCGAAAGTTGAATAAATTTGTTATGGTAATAAACGCCCAGGAGTATCATCACCACGGCCAGCAGAGAGGCCACAAGTCCTTCTTTCCTTTTTAAATTACTGAAATTGATTTTTTGCCACCTATGTTTTCTTACCGGTTGGAACTCTTCCAAATCATTGGCAAAAAGTCTCTTGATTGTCTCTGATATCATCCTGCTCATGGGTTTTTCTCCCGCCTTTTTTATTTTTTCATAACTGCCCGCAAAACACGTTCAACATAAAACCCTACACAATCGCAATTCATTTCAAAGTCGGAAATCCCCTGATAAACTCAGGCTTCCAAGCAAAGTCGCCGGCCACTCCGACCCCTCAAACATTTTTTAAACCCTGGGTCTGTATTTTACCCCCCCCCCCCGCTTAACTCCTCGTTGGATTCTCTCCATATCCATTGCCTTCTTGAAGCACGCCACGGCGTCCTTATGACTGCCGGAATTTTCATACAAAAATCCAAGGGCTTGATAATATACCGCCTCTCGGGGTTCGAGGTCGATGGCTTTCTTATAAAAATTCTTAGCCTCTTCAATCTGTTCAATCTTCTCGTAACAGGTGCCTAGTTGATAATAGATGTCGCTATTATCCGGCTGGAGCTCGCTAGCCTTATTAAGAAAAATGATCGCTTCAGGATAATCTTCGCTCATAAAGAGGCAATCGCCGAGTTCGCTAATAATGTCCGGGTCATCTTTATTAAGTTTTTCCGCTTTTCGCAAATAGCGCATCGCCTCTTTAGTTTGGTCCATATTTTTGTGGCACATGGCAATCATATAGAGAATCTCGGCATCGTTCTCTTTTCCATTTTCGATATACTCGAGAAAATAGTCCTTGGCCGTCTCGTAATCGCCCTTATCAAAGTATTTGTAGCCCAGCTCCTTGTTGAAATTAACTTTGTTTTCTGCGGGCCCAACAAAAATATTCTTGTAACCTTCCGTGAGGCCGTTAATGAGCCGCTCGGTCGTCGAAAGAGATGCGAAAGCGGCAACTTGTAACTTTTGGCCGAGGGAGGGATTTCTTTTTTCTTCTTTGCCCTTTTTGTTTTTTTCGGACTTCCTTACCGTTTTTTCTTCTTTCACTTCTTCGCCTTCGTCAACTGATTCCTCTTCTTCTACCTTATCGGTTATATTGCTGTCTTTCTTCATTTCGCCGTGCCGATGATATTTTTTAAGCTGTTCCATATTTCCTCCATGCGTTTATTAAGCGACCGGATTAAGCTGATTCTTTGCGCCCAGCGGCCTATTCGTTTTTGTAACCAAATTTTCTTTACAAGTAAAAGAAATGGTCACCTCTTTTACTTGATTAAATCGGCGCATGATCGCCTGACGTACTTCGCGGGTTATGGCATGCCCCTCTTTAACTGTTCTTTTGGGATCGATAATAATCTCCATATCGATCCAAGCCTTCTGTCCAACCCTGCGGATATGGATATAATTTACGCCCTTGACTTGCCTGTACTGGAGCACCACCTTCTCGATAAGCTTTCTTTTCTCACCTGGAAGCGATTCGTCAATGAGATTTTTAAAGGCCTGGAGACCTAAGATAACCGCCGACTTGGCGATCATCAACCCGACTAGAACCGCTGCCAGCGCGTCGAGTATAGGAAAGCCGATGTTCGCCGCAAAAACCCCGAACAAAACCGCGACGCTTGATAACATATCTGACCTGTTTTCTTGGGCATTGGCAATCATGGCCGGAGAGTTCATCTTTTTCCCAGCGCAGAAACCATAAGAAGACAGGATATAGTTAGCGATGACGGCCACAAGCGCGGCAAAAAAAGCCGCCATGTGAGGAGGATGGATAACGCCGCTTGCGATCACCGCGAGCGCGTCCAAGAGAATCATACACGCTATTCCTAAAAGCAACACGTAGGCAAAGACCGCGCCTAAAAATTCGGACTTCCCCAGACCCCAAGGATATTTTTTATCGTCCCTATGCCGCGAGAGGCCGACGGTTATAATAACCATCAAAGTGGTTACAACGTCTGTCCCGGAATGGATCCCGTCGGCGACAAGACCTTTTGACTTTGCGACATATCCTATGTATATCTGAAAAAGAGCCAGTGTCGCGTTCCCCAGGAGAACCACCCAGGGGACTATTTTTGAACATCGGATACATTTCTCTTCCATAACCAGTCGCTTACTCCTCTGGAACAACCTGTATAGCGATGTTCCCTATATGTTTATCTTCACCGCGTAAATACGCCTTGACCGATTGATTTATCTTCTTCGCCTCGAGGACGCTTATCTTCGGATCCAGTTGCATGATAACATCTAGAACAATCTGCCTTCCTGATTGACGTCCCCGCACTTGGTTAACTCTGCTTACGCCACTGACCTTAAGAATACAGTTTTTTATATTTTCAAGATAATCAGCAGGGAGATTCGTATCCATAATGCCTTTAAGGCCTTCTTTAAGAATAGCAAAACTGCCGTGCAAGACGTGGGCGCATTCAAAAATGGCTATAGCCGGGTCAACCCAATGCATCCCTTTGCGTGTGACGATCACGCCGACAGCAACCAAAAGAGATGAGATAACATCAATCTTATTATGTTCCGCGTGCGCCTTTAACGCGGGACTGTTCAGTTCCTTGCCGCCACAATGCGCGAACTTATAGAGAAGTCCGTTGATAACAGCGCTCAAGATGGCCACAAAAAATACAACCATGTGCTGAACAATAAGAATACGTTTCGCGATAACAATGAACGAACTGAAGATGAGTGCGACCGTGCCCAAAATCATCGTGGCGCTCATTATGACCTGGGCGATAAACTCGATTTTGCCGTAACCGTAAGGGTACCGATGATCCGCCGGCTTTTTTGAATACTTTATGCCGGTAATAACGACCACGGAGGAACTTATGTCGCTTAAATTACACAAGCCGCTTCCGATTAAGGCGCGACTGCGTCCCAAAAAACCGACGAAAAGCTTAAAGGCCGCGAGAAAAAGATTCGCCAGAAGTCCCAACAGGATGGTCTTACGCGCGCAGGCCTCACATTTTTCCGGATTTTTTGTTGACTCATGCCTCATCTTCAAACAGTTCCTCGTCCTCTTCCACCAATTCGCTTAATTTCCGTTTCTTCTTCATCTTAGCGCCAATGTGGACCATAAACCAAAATATGTTTGACGCGCCAATCAGGTACGAAATCAATATGATAACGATCAACCCGCATTGCCGACCTCTAAAAAGCGGTATCCATATCGGAACGGGCGTGAGATTCTCAAAGATAAACATGCCCAAAAAGGTAAGGATCAAAAGCAGCGCGATTATCTTCAATACCGTCTTTATCTTCATAAAGATCTCTTCCTCTGGCCAGCCTCCCTAGGGTAGACCTCCCATTTTACTTTCTATTCTAATGAAAGGTTCGTCCTGTCATAGGACGGCCTTGTTATTTCTTTAAAATGATATGACACGTGTTGCATTTACCGCGATATTCATGCGGAGGAATCGCCCCCCTAGTTATCGGCGGCGGGTTAGGCAATATGTCCCCCGCGTCTGTCGGAAGTTGACCGCCGGTCGCCATAAAAATATGGCAAGCCGTACATGGCTGATGCCTGATGCGATGCGGACTTAAGGCATTTGGCGTTATGGGTTGGGCAGCCTCATTTTGTGAAAATCCCAGTGTCCTTGTTGATGAGAATGTAAATTCCAGTAATTGCCCGCGCCGGGAAACGAGTATTTTTGCTTTATACCTATTTTTCACTCTTCTCGTGGCTTCGGTAAAGGCAATGAGGTCTGGTGTGGCAATCCGATTTACAGCAACGACCACATCTCCCGCCAATATCCCGGATTCAGCGGACTCAAGCGATATCTCATCAACGAGAAGCCCATTGATTTCCGCAGGAACCTGATATTCCTTGGCCAACTCCGGTGTAAGCGGAATAAGTTCGATCCCGAGCCAGTGCCCCTCAATGAGTTCTTTGTGGACGGCGCCCTGTTCTCTCGGGCTAGGGAGTTTCAAGGGAGGAGTATTCTGGCCGCCCATAATCGCTCCTGCCTCGCCGGCAGCCGGACCTGCCTCGGCTGTTTCAGCAGGCGAACGATTCGCAAACGCTGCCTGCGTCATCCCCTGAGGAATACCGGCAGTACCGGTAATCGCCGCATCAAGATTCAGCGCTTTTTTATCGTTGATTCCTAATTTATTTTCCATGGTAATATAAAGCGGCTGCCCATTGCGCAGCATATCCAAAAGGACGCCCGTCTCTAAGTTTGCCGCCTTGGCTCCTTTAAGAAATTCAGATATGTTCTTTACTTTTTTATTGTTAATCGCCTTCAAAAGGTCGCCGCCGAGCACGCCTGCCGAATAGGCCGGGTCCTCACTCCAGTTGACAACGACACCTTGCTCATCTTTGGGAATGTTGAACTCCATCCTAAGCGCGGGCGTGATGTTTGAGACCGACATACCGGCCCACTCGGCATCACCAGCGCCTATATGCATAAGCGCTGCCATAAAGAAAAGCGCCATGGCTCCAAGCGTTAGGAGAAGAAGAAATCTCTGTCTATTTTTGTGACGGTGTTGGTTAAGTTTATCAGGCATCAATACGTTGTATTATTTTGAGGTTGTTTTAGGTTTAAGTTCAATACGCTCGATAGCGGTATTGCATTCCTTGCAGACCCAAAGCTGTCTCTTGGCTCCCATCATATATAAACCAATCACAAAGAGTGGAATCCCTAAAACCGCGCCGATCCAAAAAAGCGTCGCGAAAACACCGCCCGCGACTAAAAATCCTCCAACTTTCCTACTATAGCGAGGTCCTGTATAAGACTGCATCTCGCCATTACAAAGCGAACAAATTAAAGGCTTGTTTGTCATCTCTCCCTCTTTTTCATGGTTTCATTGTAATCGTGACGAGTAATCAATTCATCAATGGCTTTTTCTTTTTCGACGTCAATAACCTCTTGAGCTCTTTCTTCGGTGTGTTCTGCAACAATTTCTTGCCCCTTCATCGTCTTATCGCTTGAAACGCTCTTAGAAGTTGTGCAAGATGGTCCGTTGGGTTTTTTAGTAACGATGGACACTATCGCGCCCGCTGTCATTGATATAACAATAACTCCCAAGATCGAAAATGGCTCCATGCTTTTCCTCCTCGTTAACCCACGTTAATAACATTTATGAGCCTGCCTTAATATAAACGCTCAATTGCCGCCACCAATGACGACGTGCGCGGTGTTTGGGTCCTGCATTACGTTATTCTGCGTCTGACTATTTTGCATCCTGCTCTGAATATTCTGCGCGCCCGCCGGGGTTCCCAATTGATGGCAATTGGTGCATGATCCCCGGTACTCATGAGGCATAATGATAGGGGGTGCAACTGCTGCCCCTTGCGGTGTGCCCTGGGCCACAAAACCTGCATTTTGCGTCATAGCGACCTGGTTTGTAAAATTACCGGTACCGCCAAAGCCTAACGGAGCCGCATTGTTTGGGATATTTTGATTCTGCGAATACGCGCCACCTTGTGCCATAATCTGGTCACAGTTAGGGCATCGAGGATACGGATCGTTTGGATCTTTCTGGGCATACATCCTCCAGTTACAATTTGGACAGAGAAAAAAACCGGTTGATTCAGGGCCCTGCCAAAAATTTGGCTGGTTGGTCATCTGGTTCATCTGGGGCCGAAGTTGTGTCATATCTGCCGCCCATTGCCCTTCTGACCACCACTTCCCGATTTTATTCTGGTTAGACATATCGAGGGCCAAGGGAGAAGCACAGTTCGGACAATTCGGAAAGTTATTCCCCTGACGGGTCGCTTTCATTCGCCAATTACAATTCGGACAAACAAAAGCCTGTTGCCCCCAACCAAAAGCGGCCTGAGTCCCCGCCGTAGCAAAATTATTCCCCATGCCCATACCATCCATCACGCCTTTGTTGTATATGTCCTGTGTTCCCCAGCCGGCTGGCACCCCACCATATATGCCGCCGCCCTGCATTCGATTCGGAATTGGGCAGAAATAATTGTTCATTCCCATGCCCTGCATATCCTGCATTCCCCAACCAGTTTGTGTTGCTTGTTGTGCGACATTTTGCTGCATCATCAGTGTTCCTTGCCCGTGGACTGCTTGCGCATTGCCCCAAGTCGGTTGAGGCGTTTGCATTATCGGTGAAATTTGGGGAATATTCGCCGTAGGTTGCGGTACTTGTGCTATCCGGGCTTGCCGATAAAGCTTGATGACATTGCGCGTCTGACCTTGATACCCGCCAAACACCCGTATGTCGAATTGCAAAAGAATGTTATAACTTTGCTGGTCTATGCTTCCTACGATAACGGCTTCCTCCCCTTTGCCGGCTATTAAATACGCGATCTGAGGATTAGGCTCCGCGCCACGATAAGGATTCTTTATGGCCTCAACGAGTTTTCTTGACAAAGGATCGACCACCAAAAAGAAGCTCGCCTCAGACAATGTCGCGGATACATTTGAAGCCAAAGACGGTCCGTCCGTAGCAACAACGATTTTCCCGCAGGCGGGATTTCCCAGTCTTGAATTCTGGGATCCAGGTGAGAATAGGGCATACACACCGACGACTAATACAAAAACAATTGCGCCAAAAATAAAATAAGTATTTAAGTCGGTATTTCTTACACGCGCTGTGAATTCCTCAAAGAATGTCTTGATGATTTTCTCTTGGGGTTTCTTTACCATAATTCTCTCCTCATCTGATATATCGACATCAGCAATTCATAAGAACTGATAATATCACTTAAAAACAGGACCGTACTGAAACACTTTTCCAGAAAACGGCGAACCAAGCTGCCAACTCCCCTTATTTGGTCCTAAAAGCGGGCCGTATTGATATTCGAAGGGGATGGCTATATATAAAGTCTTTCCATCCCGATTAATGTCTAAGAGAATTCCTTCCGTATATTGAACACTATTAGCCACTTTGACAAAGGCACGGGCCGTCGCAACGGGCTTCCGGCCAATGGCGACGATAACATCACCGGTCTTTACTCCGTATTTTTGGGCCAATTGTTTTCCCTCATCAATAACGAACATCCCTTTGATTTTAGCCTGGATATTGAATTCCTTCCTGATACTCCGTGAAAGAGGGGCCAGCTCCATACCGACCCACATCAAGCTGTCTCCTTTTTCAATAACCATGCCTTTTGTCACTTCCTTTGGTTCCTGCTTCTCTGGAAGGATCTCTAAGGAAGATAATAATCGGAAAAAGACAATGATCCCGAAGACCACGATACCGGCAAAATACCACGGCTTTTCTAACGCAAAATCTTTAACCTGTTTTTGAAATTTTTTAAATGTAGGATTCGCCCTGGACTTTGTGTTCATTGTAATTTTATTAACACCTCATCGACCTTACCGTTTCTAAGGACACGCACGTTGACGTTGTCCCCAGTCTTAAAATGCGCGACTATTTTTGGAATATCGTCTTTCCCGGTAATCGGCACACCGGCTACCGCGACAATGATGTCTCCGCGTTGGATACCGGCAAAACTGGCTGGAGATTCGTCAATAACTCTATTGACTAAAACACCCTGCCGCTCGGTAATCCCGAACTGTCGCGCTATGACAGCGTCCACCGGCATGACCTCAATCCCAAAATGAACAGGAATTGGGGCTTTTTGCGTCTTATTAAGATCCCTAAAGTCTCCGACCAGCATCCCTTTTTGATCAACTGGGAATGAATAGTTCTTGCCGAGATTTTCCGCAAGAAAATCTTTACAGTCATTGATCGGTATGGCAAACCCTGTCCCGCTAAAAACTCCTGTCGGCGCGTAAATAGCCGTATTGATTCCAATAACCTCTCCTCTTAAATTAACAAGGGGGCCTCCGGATGATCCTCGGTTTATGGGCGTGTCCGTCTGAAAAAGGTTTTTATACCGAACACCTTCAATCGCGATGGATTTCCGTATGCCGCTGATAATCCCGCTGGTAACTGTCTGCTCAATACCAAAAGGGCTGCCCACGGCGATGACATAATCACCTAACTGGCTGAAACTGGAATCCCCTAATTTCGCTTCGGGAAATGGGCCGTCGGCTTTGACTTTAATAAGGACCAGGTCGTTGTCGGGATCCTGCGCGATAATATCCGCGTGATAATCACGGGGAGGCGTACCAAAGATTGTTACAACGATATCCGTTGCATCGTGGGTCACATGACAGTTCGTCAGCACATATCCTCGTTCATCAACAATGACGCCCGCGCCGATATTCTCGTATCCTTTATTTTCAATAAATTTATCAACACTACCGTCAAACGAAGGGATAAATTTTAAATTTTGCGCATCGATGGCTTGCCGATTGCCGGGTGAACGAACAATTCTTCGGGCATGCACGTCACACACGGAAGGGATGACAGCATTAACAGCGTCTTTCAATGAATTCTGAAAAACGCTGTGTGATGAATTGGCCACAAGCTGCATATTCCCGTAGGGTGTTGCCTTAGTGATGCCCGCGAGTGCATAATCCCCGGCAGATTGTGGACTGTTCACGGCGGCCTGCGTAACCGCTTTGGGGAAGGACGGCTCACCGGTAATAGGAGAAGTGACCTTGGGCACGCGCTCCTTTTCCATCTCAACCCCTTGAATGATATCTTCCCTCTTCATCATAACCCAAAAAACTAACATGACGCAGATAAGAGCCACGCCGGCAATCCAGGGACCGATCGGTTGATTACAAAATTGACCTCTGTTTTCATCCATCACATAAACTCCGCTGTCCGTCCCCAACCGGTCTATTGCAAATTTGTTGCTTAGTTTTCCCGGTAGAGTTTCTCACATAACAATACCGTGTCAACTTAATGATGATTAGTTAGGCACGGTACAACTCTTCGCTCTTTCTGAAAATATCTATTACTGACCTCCACGAAAAAAATGGCACTGGCATTATGAGTGTCGTCAAATTATCAAAAGACAAATTTGTTGGCAGCATCAACGTCCGTTGATGGATTCGGAAAAGCCGCCTGCACTGCGGCTTTCTTGGGTGTCGCCTTGCGATGCGCTTTACCATGCTTACGGGTGCCTTTGAATTCAATGAAAATCGCGCCCGCCATGACAACGCAAACCACAACGATGACCAAGAATCCGAGCCAAGGACTAAAACATTTTTCCTTCTTACCGATCATGATACCTCGCAGATATTATTTTTTGTCCTTTTGGAGTTTCATCCCGGTGTTGACCGCGATAAGTCCTCCGATAAAAAGCACCAGAGGTAGGAATCCCCGCAGAAAATCGCCGAAATTATCCCACCATCCTATAATCCCGATGAGTCCAAGAACTGCCGCAACCGCTCCGCCGATAATATGTACCATTCACTTTCTCCTTTCGTTATCCAGTTCAACTTTATCCTTTAGTTTCAGAAAATTTTTCTATGTGAAAATTTTTAAGAGCGCGTTCTTCGCCGAAGCGAAATGTTTGCCGGATAAATAAAACCTTTCTCTAAAAAATTCATTAATTTTGTCCTTTTTCGCGGACATAAGGACGTTTGAGGATTCCGCCACCGCGTTTTGTTCCATCCTCTTAAGAACTTTTTTTCTCTGAGGATAGTCCCTGGCAAGATATTTAGGGTCTGCTGAAGTAATTTCCTTTGATTCCAAACAAGACACGCTTGGTGAGTCAGTACCGGATTCGGTGGGCTCTTGTTTAATCGATTGGCTTTCTTTCTTGAGAAGAACTAGGATGGCTTCTCTGGGTATTCTCTGGTGCCCGCCAAGGGTGGAAACAGCTAAAAGTTTACCTTTTTTGATCCAATTAAGAATTGTAAAACGTGTTACATCGCAGATCTTTGCCGCTTGCGATGTCGTTAAGTACTCGTTAGGCATAACTGGCATGTCTTAATTTAAAATGTTGAATAGAACAGATTGAAAAATTAAATTACACAGTTTAAAGCGGGTGGCGCGTAATGTTTTATATAAAAACGTCCGCGTTGTCAATTTATATTTTCACTTGATAAAAATGTTGAAATTGTTGAAGTAGTTTCATACGATTTTTATTAAGGGAAATCGAGTTTAAAGTTAGAAATATCCTCGTTAACTCAGGATGGGCAACTATCTGGCATCATTGGGATAATGATGCTTGCCGCTTTGGACTAACGAATGTTGAAATTGCCGAAGTCATCATCTCTTAAAACCTGAGATACTTGCGGCAAAGGCCGGTAAGAAAGAGAGGTAAAATAAAAAGACCGCTAAAAGCTTCGATAACGGCAACCGCTTTACTAAATCCAATAGGAATTACATATTCAGCGCCCACTTTAGTGAACGTGGTAAAACTAAAATAGGTTGCCTGAAATAAATCAGGTTTTATGATCATATTGTCCCTGCTAAGGTGTCCGCGGGTATATAACACCGAGCATAAGAGAACCAACAAAAAGCCGAAAAACGCTGTACGGTGAGGTCGCTCACCATGCCCCCATACGAGGGAAGAAAAGGTCAAGGTTATAAGGGGAACCAATCTCCTGCCAACTAACTTGAGGTTGAACTTAATTTCCACATTATCATCTTTCTTCGAAGCACGAAACAAATCAAAGAATAGAAATTTTCGATAAGATTCTTTGGACCTAAAAAAACATTCGGAATAGGCAAGGTAATCATGATCCCGCTCATAACTGACTGCCGCATATTTATAGAGCATGGAGGCATACTCTAAATCCATGGAAACCTCTGCTTCTCGGGCGGCTTCCTCATAAAGGTAGGCGATACGCTGAAATGTTTTTTGCCCAAACATAAGCGCCAGGCTGCTTGCCGCGGCAGCCAAACAAATCGCCGCCTGATTATGTTTTTCTTCCTTTTGAAAGGCCCTGGCAGCTTGAAAATATAAATCCCCCGCATCTTCATACTTATGTTCCCCAAGAAGCTGTTGGGCTTTTTGCTCAAGCGATTTTAAATCTGATGCCATTTTATAGCCCTTTCAAGGCATCTTCGCGATTCTCAAAAATACCGAATAACTTATGCACTTTGGTAATCTCAAATACACCTATATTTCTTTTATTGACATGACATAAGCGCATGCGCCCGCCGACTTTTTCCAAATTTTGAAACATCTCGAGAAGGGTGGCAATCCCTGAGCTGTCAATAAAGCCAACCTTTTCAAAATCAATTAAAACCTTGATATTCCCGTCTTTTAAAATTTTTTTAAAGGTCTCCCGCAACATATTGGAATAATTCATATTGAGTTCACCCTCCAATTTAACAATGACATTATCGTTTATTTTCTCAATTTTTATGTTCACTTTCCCCTCCCTTGCTTTCAAACAACTTAATCATTTTAATCGTTCGTCCTTTACTGAAGAATTTCACGTCATTCATTATCTTTCTGATTAAATATATCCCGCGACCTTGATGTTGCATAATATTCTCCGGCGTGGTGGGATCCGGTAAGACACGATAATCAAATCCTTCTCCCTGGTCACTCACTTCCAGGGTCAATTGGCTTTTATCAATTTTGATGAGGACATGGACACCTAAAGCACTGTTCAATTTATTCCCATGCTTAACGGCATTAACGACTGCTTCATGCAAACAAAACTTTATGTTAAAAATGTCGTTTTCCTTCACGGGCAGAAGACGCAACTTTTCAACCGCCGAAGAAATAAAATCAGGCACAAGGGCCATCTTTGAAGGAATGGTTTCATTAAGAATTATTGTTGAGGCCATTGGATTGTTTTGGGCTTGCTGAAGAACATTAACCATACGGTTTTAATTAAGGCGGTAGTATATCAAAATATCCCATCTGCGCAAAATAAAAATAATCTGCCTTAACAATGGATAGCTTAACGGCCTAAACAATTTTAACAACGACCAGGGTAATATCGTCATGCTGTTTGGATTTTGACTCGAATGTTGTTACATCTTTTTCAATCACCTCGCGCAGTTGTTGCGCTGATAAATCCCGGTGAGCATCCGCTAAAGACGCAAGCTTCTCGGCCGTGTACATCTCGGATTTGGCATTGACAGCCTCAGTTATCCCATCCGTATAAAAAATAAAGATGTCGCCTTGCTCATATTTTACCTGATTACCCGAATAAGGCCTTTTGATCATCCCTAAAGGCAATCCTTCCGCCACATCTAAAAAAACTGGTTTTTTATCTTTAGCTAAATATAAAACAGGAACATGTCCGCCATTGGCATACGCCATGACCCGGCTGTCAAGATCAAAAACCCCATAAAAAAGAGTCACCAAAAGATTCGCGGAAGATTCTTGAATAATTTTTTCATTCAAATGGCGCAACGCCTCCTGCGGGGCAATCTCCGGCTTGGCAAAAAACTTAAATGAACTCGTGACCATGGCCATAAAAAGGCTGGCGGGGACCCCTTTCCCCGTGACATCCCCTATCAACACCCCGAATTTCCCCTCATCAAATTCAAAAAAATCATAGAGATCACCCCCTACCTGACGGGCAGTAAGCATAGCCGCAGTCATATCAAATCCCGCAATCGTAGGCACTATCGCGGGGAGGAAACTTTGCTGTATCTGTTTGGCAATTTGCAGCTCTTTTTCCAAGACAATGCGTTCCTTAAATTCCATAATATATTTGAACAATGTGCAGGAAAAATAAAGAAGACTGGTAATGAACATGGGATAAAAGATGTCGATCCAAAGGCCTCGCATATTAAAAAACAACACGCACGATAAAACAAAAATAGAATTGACTCCCAGAAGAATTCCCAATGCCCGCAGAGGAGAAGTCTTGGTAGAAGATGCAAAGATAAATAGAACCAAAAGAAAAAGGATACACAAATTGACTGCCTTCGATTCTCTTGTAATAAAATTTTTATTGATGATCGAGTTAAAAATTTCCGCGTGTATCCCTACAGCAGGGTAAAGCGACTCGAGCGGGGTTGAATGCAAATCCGTTGTTCCGTCTGCCGTAAAACCGACCAGGCATACCTTGCCTTTAAAAACATTGAGATCCAGCAGGCCTTCTTCTCCCGTGGTGTGGGCCTTATACGACTGCAGGATATCTACGTATGAATAGTGTTGACACTCGCCTCCCCATTTCCCGGAAAAATTGATAATAATGTTTGAGTTTTCATCCAATGGTATTTTTTGGTGAGAGCCATACGCGAAATGCCCTCCCGGTACCAGACGGCTATTGTGCTGGCCCAATCCCAAATAATCATAACTTACTAAGAAAGCCATGGAAGGGTACATATCTTTTTTATAGCGAATATACAAAGGGACTCTTCTAAATTTTCCATCAAAATCAGGAATAATATTAATATGCCCTGTCCCCTTGGCGAGACGTGTGAGGTTTTCTAAATTTTGCGCGGAATATTTAACGGCCTGAAGCATGTTCCGTTCCGTTTTAGGGACAACTTCAAAAACATAGGGCAAATAGACATTCCCGGCAGAACGCATGGCTTCCTGTAATTCGTTATCCCCTCTCTGGGGCTCGCTAAAAAAAATGTCGAAGACAATGGCCTTGGCGCCAAATTCGGAAAGGGCTTTGATGAGCATTGCGTGATACCCCCTATCCAAGGGAAAGCGACCGAGTTTTTCGATGGTATCATTGCCAATTTCAATAATAACAATTTTATCTGTTGCTGGGATATGGGGACGAAACCGAAACCGCAAATCGAGGGTGCCCAATTCATAATTATCGAAAAGGTGGAAGTATGACCCCGCAAAAATAGAGCTGATGATTAAAAGGATTGAAACGGCCAAAATACCGCGTTTGAGAAATTTTGTAAACATGCTGAGCCTTTTAGGACTTTCGCGTTTGGATGAAATGCGAGGCGCAACCGAGGAGTCCCGGGAAAAGCTCGGGATAAACTCCGCGAGGCGTACTGTTGTGTACGCTGAACAAGCGCAGAAGGTTGCAACTTTCTAACCACTCCATAGCTATTAGCTTACCTCAATATCTTTGTCTTGGAAATGGTATCTATTGAAAAATCCGGGTTAAATAAATAAGCCCGCTTGTTTCAGCGGGCCTATTTTCCTTAATGTTATAAAATCCCTATCGAAGTAATCGAAGCGCATTAAAAACAACGACGATAGTAGCCCCCATATCCGCCGCAATCGCCATCCAGAGATTTGAAATCCCTACAAATGTAAGAATGACAAAAAGTCCTTTAACGCCAATTGAAAAGGCAATGTTTTGTTGAATAATCTTAAGTGTCCGATGGGAATGTTGGATTAACCAAGGAATTTTTTCAATGTTATCGGACATCAAGGCGATATCCGCAGTTTCGATTGCCATGTCCGTTCCCATCCCCGCCATCGCAATGCCAATGTGGGCAGAGGCTAAAGCCGGGGTATCGTTAATCCCATCACCAATCATGCCGGTTTTATATTTTTGAGAAAGATCGTGAATAATTTTGACTTTATCCTCCGGTAATAATTGGGCATGCACTTCATCCATCCCCAGGGATTTTCCGACCGCTTGGGCGGTTTGCCAATTGTCCCCCGTCAATAAAATCACTTTTTGAATTCCCAAAACTTTAAGCTCTCGAACAATATCTTTGACATCCGCTCGGATTTGGTCCTTCAGCGTTATGATGCCGCAAATATGTTCCTGATCGCAAATCCCAACAATGGTATGCGCCTCGTCTTCAAGATTTTTTGCAAGCGTATGAAATTCTTCGGTTTCAACACCGAGTTCGTCCATCATTTTATGACTGCCAATCCAGTACTTTTTCCCGTCAACGAACCCGTAAGCTCCTTTCCCGGGAAGAACGGTATATTCCGTTGAAGCCAAGGATTTAATTTGTGATTGTTTTGCCTTCTTTAAAATGGACCGCGCTAAAGGATGGCAGCTGTGCTGTTCTAAGGCCGCGGCGAGTCCAAGCAGTCGGGTTTCCGTATTCCCATTTAAAGGAATAATCTTTTCGACTTGAGGTTTTCCATACGTGATCGTCCCCGTTTTATCCAAGGCCAAAACCGACATTCGACCAATGCCTTCCAAAAAGACACCGCCTTTAATTAAAATTCCGTTTCTGGCCGCGCGGGTCAACCCGGCCACAATACTAACGGGAGTCGAAATCACCAGCGCGCAAGGACAACCGATGACCAAAAGAACCAAGGCATCATAAAACCATTTTGACCAATTCCCCAAAAATAAAGGCGGTATGGTAGCAATGACAACAGCAATCAGCAGCATAAAAGGTGTATAGTAACGCGCGAACTTGTCTACCCATTGTTCGCTGGGTGCCTTGCGATCCAGCCCTTCTTCAACCATTCGAATAATTCTCGCCAATGTGGTGTCGCTTGCTGGTTTGGTCACGCTAAATTCAATAGAGCTTTCCTCATTCAAGGTCCCTGCGTAAACGTTGTCCCCTATCGTTTTGGTAACAGGGACGGCTTCTCCCGTGAGCATGCTTTCATTGATCGCGGACGTTCCTTGAGTGATTGTCCCATCCAAAGCGATCTTTTCCCCCGGTCGAACCAGAACAGTCGAATTAAGAGGAATCTCTTCGACAGGTTTTTCTGCAACGATGCCGTCTGAAGTCCTATAACGCGCAACCGGCGGAGAAATCTGTAACAAGGATTCAATCGCGCGACGCGCCTTGGAAACGCTCCAGGACTCCAGATAAAGAGAAATCGCAAAAAGAAAGATGACCGTCGCGCCTTCAAACCATTCGCCGATAATCACGGCGCCGATCACGGCAATCGTCATTAATAGATTAATGTTCGGACTTAACGTTCGAATGGCATACATAGCCCCGGGAAGAACAAAACAGATCGCCGAAGCGATGGAGAGACTATAAAAAATTATACTTAATAACGGCAAGACATGCTGTTCATGGCTACCTTTGATAATATCGGCAATATTTTTATGGAAATATACCTGTGAGAGGAAACCTAAAAGAAGAAATGTCCCAGATATGACTGTCATTACAAATTTCTTATCAAAAACCCGGGATTTTGACGCGTGTGATTTCTCGAATAAAACCTTCTCCCACAAAACGGCCTCCATGCCGGTTTTTTGGATAGAATTAAATAGTTGCTCGACAAGTCGTTCGTCTTCCAACTCCGCGGTCATTTTCCCTTTCAAAACATCAAAAGAGAGACAATCCTCTCCCCCGACCAAAGGACCGACAGCTTTTTTTAAGATGGCAATCTCCTCAGCGCAATCCATGCCGATGATTTTTAATTCAACCTTCATCCTTTAGAATTCGATTTGTGTTTGTACATAAAAGTAATCAATTGGTTTTTTAGATCCGGTTGCGTCTTCGAAGAACTTTCCGGTAAAAAACCTGTTCGCGCTGGCAATGATATTGCAGTTCTCAAAAAGATTGTATGTCGTGATGAGGTTGATTTCATCCCCCAGATTCTTGCTTATCCCATTGGGCGTTTTATCCGAAAGTAAATAATGGTTATCCAGATTCAAATTCAACTTGGAGGTTAAATCCAGCGATAGGCCCGCAACGAATATATGCATACCGCTGGCTCTGGCGTCGCCCACCGTAATACCGCTAAGGTCTGGAATAAGACTGGTATCACCCACCAGATAATTATCGTTGTAAATGTTACCGTGAAATTCCCTAAATTTTTTATCTTGGGCATTATTGTCTCCGCTTCCAAAGGCGTAAGCGGTAAATATACGGGTCTTATGTTCAGAATCCATGGTGTAACCTGCCTCGATATGCCCGCCATAGGCGCTGATAGTATCCTGAGCCAAACGCTCGGAGTTTTCAATCTTACCAAATTGATAGAGCGGTTCTATCTCATAATCAAATCCACCCTTAGTCTTACCGGCTAATCTTGTTCCTAAAGTAAACCATTTATCACTAGCCGGAAGGTCGGTATGAAAAAACTGAAAACCGCCTTTGTGATAAAAGAAATATAAATCAACAGCCGAATCGTGCGTTAGTTCATAACTCGAATAAGCGCCGTATAAAGCAGGCTCGTTATCGCTTGTATTTTCATTGAGTTTAACGTAACGGGCGCCGATTAAATCTACCCAAAAATTGTCTTTGGGAGCGATTTTGATTTTTCCCCCATCCCAAACAAGCCCCTCGTAAAAGTCATTCGGGCCTAAAAAGAACGACGTTCCGTAAGAAAGTTCCTGCCGTCCAACCTTAAGGCCTACGGGAAGATTTTCCATGCCGGAGAATTCAACATACGCCTGATATAGATTCACCTCAGAGTAATCGTCGGGATTCTCCCGCGTATAGAATTGGCCTTGGATAAAGCCTGCTAATGACTTCATCGGCTTTACGGACAGATTTAGCCGCGTCCTCGAGACGACTTGTTCATCGTGTGTATCAGGGCTAAAGCCAAAGTCGCTTAAAAGCTGATTTCGAACAAAGTCGCCACGCACACGCGCTTGAGCCCCCATGTGAAAGATATCACTGATTTTCTTTCCAGCATCAATTTCATGACGTTCTTCGCCGACCTCCTTTTCCTCATCATGAATACTCGCAGCACTGACACTATGGCCCTGAACGAATACCCCCAAAGCTAAAAACAAGCAAATTCCCTTAATTTTAAACATGCTTGCCTTCATATTTCTTTCATTTTAATTTTATCCTTTATCAAAAATGTTGGTCAAAGCGGCATTTTCTTCGCCCACTTTATCCAAATCGGATTTGATAAGTTGAAAAGCGTCCAGTAGTTTACGTACCCCTTCTGTCAGCGAACGCGAAGAAATCGTGGCACCCGTCACGCCGTCAATATCCTTGCGCACCTGTAAGGGATCCTGCGCTGTTTTCCCCAGATACTGACGCAGAAAACGCCGTTTCGCAATGGGCTTCCCCCTGATTTCTTTATAGTCCAAAATAACCACTTCGACAACATTCCCCTCGAGGGTGAGGGCAACCAGATAGTGGATACCCCCCCACTTCCCTTTCACTGTATCTTCCAGGGCATAACCGCCAACCTGCGCCCCCTCTTTGACCGAATACGCGATGACTTTCACAGAATGTCCCTCGCTAAAAATCACGCCGGCGGTTTCTTCAATGCGCCGTATTTGCTCTTCGGACAAAGCAACAATCTTTTTGTCAAAAGCCAAAGCCTTAGGAAAAACCTGCCTTAACGCTTGATCGGTCGCGATCAATTCTTCAGCGATGGAAAAGCGGCAAAAAAAGAAAAGGCTGCAGATCACCCAAACGAAGATACACAGAGTGTTTAAGTGGACTCTTTTCATGATTCGATGTGATTAAAATCCCATGGCGACAGAGGTGATAAATCCATCATTGTTTCCTGCTTCCAGGACTTCACTCTTTGTGCGGTTCCACTGATATTCAAATTTAAAGACAACATTATCGATGGGTCGATAGTTGAGGCCTAATGTCCATCTATCCTCACGATTGTTCGTATTACCGGCGTCCGAATCATCGCTGATGAGCGCCCAATCATATCGCGTGACGGCGGTCAAGGTCGGATCTTTGAAGTTGCTCCCCAGAAATGTGTTATTCAAAAACTCCGGCCAAAAATGATAATTGAACTGGGTGTAGGCCCCTTGGAAGAAATTGGCCAAATCGCTGGAAAGCGTTGGGCTTTCCTCGACTCCAAAATACGCATATTCACCGACAAATTCCAATGGACCCCAGTTCGATAACCAATCCATTCCTATTCCTGAAATACTATCATCCGTCTTATTGTAGTCGCCCCAATAACCACTAAAAGCCACCTCATGGCCCGATATCGGCTCTACACTAACACGACCAACTATGGACTTGCCTTCGTTATTGTCGATTTTAAGGCTATTCTTCGCCCCACCCATACCTGTGTCAGAAAATCCGGTATCTAAACCATTGACAACATAAACTTCATATTTCAACAATAAATCTTCATAACTTCCGATAGAGGGATTCATATCACCGAAAAATCCATAACCGGCTTCTGTCCAGGTTGTCGGAATAATATCTCTAGCCAAGATGGGTCTATCGGATAAATCCTGCAAATCAGAATCATGATAAAGATTATAACGCCCGAAGGGAACCAAAAGCGCGCCTGCCCGAAGATTAACCATTTCGTTAATGAGGTAATCTCCGTAGGCCTGTTCAACCTTGATTTCGCCGTCACTGCTGGGCGTATTCGGTCCGCCGTATTCAATTTCCAATTCCGAATTAAATCTCAATTTGTCATGCATGGCCGCGCCGATATTGATAATCCATCGATGCTGCTGAAATGTTGAATCGGTTTTCGCTAAATCGCGATACTCCGTGTCAAAATAACCGCCCAGGGTTACATCCCCAAAACCAAAAGGGTTTCGGACAAGAAGGCCGCCGCTTCCCACGGGCCCCTGGCGCCGTCCGACATATTCAACATTCAGGGTTTCCGCCTTGACTTCCTCTTTAATCTGGTCCCTGATTTCGTCCACTTTATCACTGACCTTCAGCTCCTGATTGGCCTCCAACTGGTCAACCTTCGCTTGTAAGGCCTGGATTTTCGATTCGTAGTCATCCTTTAACTGCAGAATCATGGTTTTTAACTCTTCGATTGAGTCGGCGTAAACAGGCAGGCTCACCCATGCCAAGATCATCATGGCCACTACTGTAATCCTCAACACTCTCATCTCATCCTCCTTTTTTTCGATGGTTGTTAATCCTTAACTTCTAATTAGAAGTTCGGGGTCAACGAAGGTTATTAATACTTGACTCGACATTTGTACTACGCTAATATAACTTTTAAAAAAATGAATCATACCGATGGAACTTACGCTACCGAATTTATTTCACAACTTTCTTAACCTCCTCTCGATAGGATCAAGTGACCACGCGAGCCTTCATGTGCTTGTTGTTCATTTCCCGATTGCCTTATTTTTTACGGCGCCCTTATTCATTGTCCTGGGATTAACCTTTGAACGGCTGTCCAAAGCCTTTTACGCGGCTTCCCTCCTGCTCATGGGACTGGGGATGCTCACCTTATTTCTGTCCATCTCGACGGGCGAGGCGGCCAGCGAAACGTTAAATCTTCTTCCTGATGCCCTTGAGACGCTTGAGGCCCATGATCGCCTCAACTTACAATGCCGCTTCGTGTTTAGCATCCTCACAGGGATCTGGGCTGTTTATGTTTTGTCCTTTTCCCGGCTGAACAAAGTATTTTCCAGAAAAATTCATATCGTCATTCTACTTTCTTTCCTGCTCATTTATTCGTATGGCCTCCTCATCCTCTTGAGTGCTGCCCATCAGGGCGGCAAACTTGTCCATCATCACGGGATTAAATCAAAACTTTTCGACCGACCCGCACTGAGCGTCACCCCTCAGTAGTACTGTGTCAACTTAATTGTTAATATGTGAAACACAGTACAACACTGCGCCTTTTCTGAAAATGTCCGCAATTAATTTGACGGCGCACTAGAGGGAGCGTTTGTCCGGCCATGCTACGAAAACCGCGTTAACAAAAAGCAGGTTCTAACCTTCCCGCCGCGGGCAGGCTTAAATCTTCCTTGGCTCATGGGAAGGATCACATTTTTTACACGCCGATTGATGTGAATGACAATTCTGACACAGCTCGCCAACTTTGATAGTCCGCCTGATATAGCTAATAATAAATGTCATCGATAGGGTGAACATTATGACTAAAATAATAATTTCCATCTTGCGACTCCCTTTTAACCTTTAAAACCTAAAATCAATCCTCCCTGGTAGACGATGAACGCCACTATCCAAGCCAGACTGATGCCATAGACAACCGCAAACAGTGTCCATCGAGCTGAACCAAGTTCGCGGTACATGATTCCCATTGTTCCCAGGCATGGGATGTAAATAAGGGTAAAAAACATAAACGCTAAGGAGGTGAGAGGCGTCATATTTCGTTTGACAGCTTCTCTTAATCCATCACTCTTTTCATTCTCTTCTACGCCGGTTTGGTAAAGGACGCCAAATGTAGAGACGACAATCTCTTTCGCCGCTATGCCTGTTATCAACGCGATCCCGGCTTTCCAATCAAAACCCAAAGGTCTTAAAACAGGTTCTATAAATTTACCGATCCGGCCAGCATAACTTTTGGATATTCGTTCGTTTTCTTGCTGAGCTTGAATTGTGTCAATCTGGGATGTTTTCTCAGCAGTAATAATTTCTATTTCCTCCGGGTTGTTTAGCGTGGCCATACGGCTGTCATATTGGGTTTCTATAGAGGCGACGCGCTCGCTATAATTTTTTGAATACTCAACGTTTCGAGGAAATGCCGAAATAAACCATATGACGATAGAAGCCGCGAGGATAATCCCTCCTATTTTTTCTAGAAAAATGGACCCTTTTTCCCACATGTGAATGAGGACACTTTTAAGCAAAGGAAGCCTATACGGCGGGAGTTCCATAACAAACGGCGAGGCCTCACCTTTAAAGATAGTTTTTCGAAAAAGTTGACCAACGAGAATGGCAAGAACAATTCCCGTGACATAAATCCCGAATATGACATTCCCCGCCTTTTCTTCAAAGAAAGCCCCGGCTAAAAGAACATAAACGGGAAGCCTCGCGCTGCAACTGATCAATGGATTGATCAAAATCGTTATCATCCTGTCTGTTTTGTTTTCTAAAGTTCTTGTCGCCATGATCGCGGGGGCGTTGCACCCGAAACCCATAATCATCGGAATAAAAGATTTTCCGTGAAGTCCGATGGTATGCATGACCCTGTCCATAATAAAAGCGGCCCTGGCCATATAACCCGTATCTTCAAAAAGGGAAATAAAAAAGAAAAGGATTAGGATATTCGGTAAATAGACCAAAACGCCTCCTACTCCTGAAATAACGCCATCGACAACAAGATCCCTAACAAGGCCCTCTGGGATGATATTGGTAAAAAAACTGCTGATCATTCCCACGAGACCATCAATCCATTCCATGGGATAAGAGCCTACGGTGAATGTCGCTTGAAACATCACCCAAAGTAAACCAAAAAGGATCGGGACGCCTAGAAAGCGGTTCGTCATGACTTTGTCGATCCTATCCGATATCGTTCGTCGATCAGCATTTCGATGACGATAGACTTCTTGCAGAAGTCCTTTAATAAATCCGTAACGGTTGTCGGCCATGATGATTTCGGTTTCATCGTTCAACCGGATCTCAATGTGAGTTTGACTTTTTTCAACCTGTTTCAAAATGGCGTCTTGATTTGGAAAGGTGCTGCGAATTTCCTTAACGATTTCATCATCGCGTTCAAGGAGTTTTACGGAAAGCCATCTGGTTGAGAATCCGTCAAGTAATCCCCTGTCTTTGTTGATCTCTGTTTGAATCTTTTGGAGCTCTTCTTCTACCTCATGGCCGTAGTTAATCTGTTGGTCTCGCACCAAAGGCTCTTTTTTCTCATAGATGGCAACAACCTCTCCCAGTAATTCTCTAATCCCATGACCCCTGTTACCAACCGTAGGAATGATCGGCATCCCTAAAAGCTGACCGAGTTTTTTCTTATCAATGCTGATCCCTTTGTGTTCGGCTTCGTCATGCATATTAAGAGCGATGACCGTTTTGGCCCCAAGCTCAATTAATTGTGTTGTTAAGTAGAGATTTCGTTCCAGGTTGGTTGAGTCAATAATATTGACGATCACATCCGGCTTTTCCTTAATAATAAAATCCCGGGCAACAACCTCTTCGATAGAATACGCTGTCAAACTATATGTCCCCGGGAGATCAACAACCCTTATCTCATACTCCCCAAAATTGACCTTCCCTTCTTTCTGTTCAACCGTTACCCCCGCCCAATTCCCGACATGCTGACGGCTTCCGGTCAACGCGTTGAAAATACACGTTTTCCCCGAATTAGGATTTCCACAAAGACCGATTTTGATTATCTTTCTTTTCTGTTCCACATTAGACTTCTTTTCAGAGGTGGTCTCAGTTAACATTGCCTTCCTCCTTCAATCATATCAATATGAATGTGAAGAGCCATCGTTCTGTCTAACGCCATTCTTGTGTTTTCTAATTTGATAATAAGGTTATTGCCGAAGGTTTGCTGAAGGATCTCAACAGAATTTCCCAATAAAAATCCTAGCTCTGTTAGATACTGTCTCAAGTTTGAATGCCCGGTTAATTTCACGATCTTCGCTTTCTCACCGATACCTAATAAGGTTAGCGGCATACCGTGTCCCCCCTCTTATAATTTTTCAATAAACACATGTTTTGCTTCATCGCGTCTTAAAGACAAATGGTACCCTTTAAGAACTAATTCCATGGGATCACCCAAAGGCGCCACTTTCTCGACATAAATCTCAGTTCCTTTCACAAATCCCATCTCGAGCAATCTCTTTTTGATTGCCCTGTCCCCAGCAATCTTTAGCACCTTACAATCTCCTTTTACAGCGAGCTCGCTTAAAATCGATTGTTCCATAGAAAATATCCTTTCCCGACATTGTTATGCCGATGACGCTTCGCGGTTTTTGTTCTCCATCCGATTCGCCACCGGCCCTCTCATGTTTCTTGCTTCTATTATATATGCACACATATTCATATATACAACTAAAAAAAATCAGGCCTGCGTCACATGCCTTAATCCTTCCTCAAACAAACTATTAATATGCCCGTCATCTAGGGTGTAGTAAGCGACTTTTCCGTCTTTGCGGCATTTTACTAAACTCATATTTCTGAGCACTCTCAACTGATGAGAGATTGCGGACTGACTGATGCCTAAAAGTGAGGCGATATCGCACACACATAATTCCTCTTCTAAGAGAGCAAATATGATTTTCGTCCTTGTGAGATCCCCCAGCACCTTGAAAGTCTGAGCGACCTTAGTCATAACCACATCCGTCTTCATCTGCTTTTTGACAGCCGCGACTCTTCCTTTGTTTATACATAAAACTCCAAAGGAAATATTTTTTCTTTTGGATCTTTTGATCATTTGCCCTCTTTTATATATGCATATATGCTCATGCAAGAATATAGCCGACCTTTTATTTTTGTCAAGTTTTTAAATTATTTTTTCTTTACGCTTTCTTCCACTTATTAACAATCGCGCCGATTCTTTCCTGCACTTTGTTTTTCGCCTCGGCATCATTGAGGATTTGATCGACCAACGCCTGATGCTCTTCGGCCATGCGCAGGATATCGAGTTGCATTTCTTTATTTTTTTTCTCGAGCCGAAACTGCTCAACGGCATGCTTTAAAGGAAAAATAACCTTATCCTTATCGTCAATGGGTTTAAGGATGTAGTCAAAAGCGCCTTCGCGTACGGCTTCCTGACAGGATTCCAGCGTTCCGTATCCCGTCAGAAAAATGACAGGAATTTTTCTCTGCGTTTCGTTAAGATACCTCAGCAATTCGATGCCCGGTTTTTTAGGCATTTTTAAATCACTGATAATCGCTTCGACATCGGTTTCGTTTTCCAGGACTTTTACGGCGTTATCGACCGAATCCGCCAGAGAGACATTAAATCCACACTCGGTTAATAATTCACCCAGCGATTCCCGTATGGCCTCTTCGTCATCGACCAGCAAAACCCGCCTTTTTAATATATCCTTTGCCATGATTCCTCCTCCAAGTTTTACAAAAGTTTCCATTCGCCTTTCAGGGATTCAGCGAGTTCTCCATCCGTGGATAAAATTTTATCCTTTCCGATAGGGAGCACAAAATAAAAAATCTTCCTCGCGTTGTTCAACGGCGTAAAACCGATCAAGCCGTTATGATTTTTAATAATGTTATAACAAACGGAAAGGCCTAGACCCGTCCCTTTCCCGGGTTCTTTCGTCGTAAAAAAGGGGTCGAAAATATTTTCCTCCGTGCCGGTTTTCACAACGATGCCGTTGTCGATAATCCCGGTAAGGATGCCTTTGCCGTCTTTTAATTTTTTGGAAACGATGTCGATGGTGCCCCCTTCTTTTTGATTAAAGTGTTCGTCCACGGCATCGCGGGCATTGACTAAAAAGTTAATAACCACATCCTGAATCTGATACCGGTCGATGGGAATGGCGGGAAGCTCTTTTTCAAGATTCATCGTTACCGCAATATTATGATCTTTAAGTTGTTGCCCTAAAAGGAAAACCCCATCGGTAATAGGACGATTGACATCTCCTTCAATAAACCCTTCTTTGCGGCTGCCGGAATAATCGTGGATCCGTTTAACAATCGTGCCCAGCCGGACAAATTGGTCTTTAATCTTGATGATTTTTTCTTTAAGCGCGGGATGACTGATGATGTCTTTGTTCATCAAAAGAGATTCCATGTGTGTTGAGATCGCCATTAAGGGTTGGTTCATTTCATGCGCGACCCCAGCGCCCAATTCACCGACCGCGGTCAATTTTGCTGCCTGCAAAAGCTGAGCCTGCTGGGTTTTCACCTGTTGACGAAGTTTTTGGTTCTCCAGCGCTCTTTTGATGTTCAGACTTAGCTCGTCAAAATCAACCGGTTTGGTCATATAATCAAATGCGCCCTTTTTTAATGAAGAAATGGCGGTCTCAATGCCGCCGTGCCCGGTCAACATGATAATCTCGGCTTCAGCGCTCACGGCTTTAATTTTTTCTAAAAGTTCAATCCCATCCATGCCGGGCATTTTTATATCCGTAACAATCACCTCGGGCTTTTTTTCATTGAAAACCGCGAGGCCCTGTTGGCCGCTCTCGGCAATAAAAACCTCATAGCCGTCAAGCTCTAAGAGACTTTTCATCCGTTCTCTAATTATTTGCTCATCGTCTACCACCAAAATCTTCGCCATACGTTAATCCTCTGGAGGTGAATCCTGCCCAAAAACTAATTTTCTAACAGGGCAAATAAACTGTACTGGTTGTTTCCTCGCCTTGCCGGCTATCTATTTCAATTTTCCCTTTATGCGCATCTATGATACCGTAAGAAATCGATAAACCCAGTCCCGTCCCTTTTCCAACTTCTTTAGTGGTAAAAAAGGGATCGAAGACCTTTTTTTTATTTTCCTCGCTTATACCGATACCGTTATCCGTAAGCGAAACACGGATTCCCTTCGGTTCTTTCTGACGGGATACTGATATGATAAATTTTTTACGGTACCCGACAACGGCAAGTTTTCCTCCCACGATTCTTTTCTGTTTTTCATCCATAGCATCGCGGGCGTTACTAATTAAATTAATCCACACCTGTTCGAGCTGGAATGGCTCCCCTAGTATTTTGGGCAAATCAGGCTCGATGGTTTTGGCAACCTCAATCTCATGAAGTCTAAGCTGCTCTCCTAATAAATTCAAAGCCGAATCAATGGTCTCTGTCACATCAATCTGCGCGAAGGTAAGTGTTTCCTGACGGGCAAAAATGCGAATATGCTGGATAATCCGGGACATCCTTTTAACGGAGAACTCGATATCCTTTATGCCTGATTCAAGTTCGGCGTTGGTCAGTTTTTGCCTTTCCATAAGTTTACGGAAGTTGGTCGCCACCAGCAAAATGCCGCCAAGGGGCTGATTAATCTCATGCGCCAGGCCGGCGGCCATTTCTCCAAGGGTGGCGAGTTTGGAAGTCTGAAAAAGCTGGGTCTGCGTCTTATTAAGTTCTTTGGAGCGCTCTTCGATTCTGCGCTCTAACTCTTCGTTCATTTTCATCGTAATTTCTTGGCTGATTTTAAGTTCGCGCGCCCGATAAAGCCGGGTGCGATTCAGATTAATCCGCTCAATCGCCCTATTAATTGAAAACAAAAATCCCTCCAAATCAATGGGCTTGGTAATATAATCGCTGGCTCCAGCTCGCAGCGCCTTGATTGCCAAATCTCCGTCGCTAAAGCCGGTAACTACAATTCCTTCAATATCAGCGTACAGCCCCTTGGCGCGTTTGAAGAGTTCGATTCCGTCCATCTCTCTCATTTTTATATCGGTCACTACCACATCAATCTTATTGTGTTCGATGATTTTAAGCCCCTCGGTTGGGGTAAATGCCCCAAAGACCAGAAATCCCTCTTTTTCTAAAAATCCCTTGAGTAAGATCACCATGTCTTTCTCATCATCAACCAGAAGGATCGTATTTTGATAGGCCAGTTCCCGGGTCTTCGCCAGTTTTTCCTCAGCTCTGCCTAAAGCCGCGGCTAATGCTTGATTGCCAATGGGCTTCTCAATATAATCAATGGCTCCTCGTCTTACGGCCTGAATGGCCACTTCTTCAGAACCAAAACCTGTAATGATAATGACTTCGCAGTCCGGTTGCTCTTTCTTGACTATTTCAAGCAACTTGATCCCTTTCATATCCGGAAGATTTACATCTAGAATGAGGATGTCGACTTTTTCGCGGTTTAGTATTTCCAAAGCACTTCGGCCATCAACCGCCGAAAACGTCGTAAAATAGTTTCGCTTTAGCTCTTTCGCGAGCTGTTCGCTAATAAGGATATCGTCATCGACAATCAAAACGGTTCTTTTGATGGCAGCGTTTTGATTGCTGTCCAACCCTTTAGATTGATTATTTTCCGAAAATTCCATTATGATCTTTCTCCTCTGATGACCAGGAGGACCGCTTCTTCTCGTTTTTCACCTTCAATCAAAATTAATTTAACCAAAACTATATATGCCCATTCCCCGATTTTTATAGTCTCCGTCATTCCCTCTTTTCTTTTAAATGCCTCCTCGATAACAGACTTTAATTGCCCGTAGGCTAATCCAAGGATACGTATCTTTTCAAGTCCCTTTAGTAACGGTTCATCGAGTTTCTTCATCTCGCCTGTCACGGTCGAGGTTACAGATTTATTTGCATAAAGGACATCCATGGCCTTGTTCACCAAAACGATCCCCGCCGGTACGAGATCAAGAAACCTCCGACCGGCATCAGATAATGAGGTGTTTGAAGGAACGGGGAACCCCATGATTAGCTCCCTATCGCCTATAAAACATTTCATTATATCGCTGACCATGTCAAACTCGAATGAACGATATTTCAAGGCCCTTTTCAAGTTCAACGCGTCCAGCGCTTTTTGTAGAAACAGATGCATTTGGTTCAAATCGATAGGCTTTCTCAAAAAATTTATCGCGCCCGCCTCCAATGCTTTTAAAACCATCTCTTCTTCGCCGTAACCTGAGACCATGATGGCCTCAAAATCCTTACTTAAGACCCGCAGCTCATGAAAAACGGTTAAGCCGTCTTTCCCCGGCATTTTGACGTCCAGAATTAATAAGTCGACCTTATGTTCCTTAAAAAGACTTATCGCCTCTTGGCCGTCTTTGGCTTTTAAGATTTCCCAGTTTTCCTTCTCCATCACTCGTCCCAAAATATCCCGCGTCTCCGTATCATCTTCTACAATTAGAAGAACCGGAGAAAAGTTAGTTTCTTTCCCTTCACGAATCCTATCCTTCGCCACGGCTAAAACCTCTACCAATTCATTCAAATCAATGGGTTTCTTTAAATAATCAAGCACGCCCTCACGCAGCGCCATAATCGCGGTATCAATATTGCCAAATGCCGTGACCAGGATCGCTTGGGAATAGGGTACGACTTTCTTTGCATGTCGGATAATCTGAAAACCATCACCGTAAGGCATGTTAAGGTCAGTTATGACAATACTCGGTTTTTCGGCATCAATTTTTTCGAGACCTACCTTAGCGTCCGATGCTTCAACAACGTCGAATCCTTCCTTGGTAAGAAATTTAACGAGCACCTTAAGAGCGACGGCGTCATCCTCAACGACAAGTACTTTTTCACGCTGCATTATATCTTCCTCCTTTAGTTGTTCCGCCATCCCGGGCCTGTCAATCAAAACTAAGGTCAGAACAGCCTTTCATCAGCGGCCAGATGAAAGCTCATAACGGCCTGCTTATCCTGCCACAGGCAAAAACACCCTGAATACAGAACCCACTCCCTCTTGGCTACTGACTTCAATATTGCCTCCGTGTTCTTCTATTATTTTTTTGCTCACCAATAGCCCCAAACCTGTACCGACTCCCGGCGCCTTTGTCGTGAAGAACGGTTGAAATAGCTTACCTTTCTGGTCGTCGGTCATGCCGATTCCGTTGTCGGCAATTTCGAGGACAACATTTTTCCCTGGGGGCAACGCGGGATATGTCTTTATTTCGATCTTCATCTGGCTTTTGCCTGAATGCTCGACCGCGTAAAGGGCATTACCGAGAAGATTGAGGCACACCTGTTCAATGCGAATCGGATCAGCTAAGACAGGGAGAAGATCAACGGCAAAGTTTTCGACAAGATCAACATTGTGGTCTTTATACTGCTGTCTTAATAATCTCAATAAATCGTTCACCAACGCGTTAATATCGTGTTTTTCCAATCCCATTTTATCGCTGCGACGGGTAAAAATACGCATATGCAAGATGATCTCTGCCAACTTATCCATTTGTTTCAGGATTTGAGGTAAATCGTTTTTAGCCTCTTCTTCCGAATACCGGCCTTTCTGAATATCGCGTAATATCCCCTGACAAATGATCTTGGTCACATTAAGAGGCTGGTTCAGCTCATGGGCAATACCGGCCGTCAGTTCTCCCAGCGCGATCAATTTCTCCGCTTGTATTATTTGCACCATAGAGTCTTGGAGCTGCTTATGAGCGTTTTCAAGCGACTGATGTGCCTTACCCAACTCTGCCTGCGCTCGTTTGCGTTCAGTAATATCCCAAAAGATTCCCATGACCCCAACAACTTCCCCGTTGTCATTTCGGACCGGCGTTTTAACGGTCTGGATAATCGTTTCAGTTCCGTCCCGCACATACTGATCTTCAAACTCTTGTGTCGTGCCTCCCTCCATGACTTGTTTATCATCAGACCTGTATTTTTCGGCCAATTCCTTGAAGAAAAAATCATTATCAGTTTTTCCTATAATATCAACAAAAGAACGGTTCAGATCCTGCGCGAAAGCCTTGTTGCACGCGACGAAAACCGAATTATTATCTTTGTAAAACACCTTTTGAGGCAAGCTGTCAAGGAGCAGTCTAAACTTAATTTGGCTTTTGCGCGTCAACTCTTCGCTTTCCTTAAGAGCCTTTTCTGCCAGTTTCCGCTCAGTAATATCACGGATAAAAGCATAGAATTGATATTTACCTTTCGCTCGGACAGTCCAAATAGTCATTTCTGTAAAAAATTCATGGCCGTCATGATGCAGGGCAGAAAGCTCCAACGTTTTTCCAAAGACTTTCCCTTCTCCTGTTTTAAAAAAACCTTGTAACCCTTTTTTATGCGCCTCACGATATTGGGCAGGGACAATTGTTTCTGCCACCGATTTCCCCAAAATCTCCGAGCGGGTCCAGCCGAAGATACGCTCTGCTTCACGATTCCAATCTATGATCGTTCCCTCCTCATTCATGGAAACAAAAGCATCCTTGGCCGTTTCAATAACAGAACGGCTTTGCTGTTCACTGGCACGCAAGCATTCTTCGATTTGTTGTCGTTTTATAATTTCATTATCCAGCTCATTCCGGGAAGCCGTGACGCTTCTTAAATTATTGATTATTGTATTAAGGGTTCTAGATAATTCAGCGATTTCATCGTGTACTTGTGATTTAACACTCACTGGCGACGTCAAATTACCTTTGCCAATCTTATCTATCGCGATCATCAATTCCTGAAGCGGATCTAAAATACCTTTCGTAATAAAAAACACAAGCAAAACAGATATCATTAAAGACACAAGCGCCAAACTCAGGGTAAGAAAACGTGAATGTTCATAATAAGAAATGCGTGCTGCAAGCAGTATGTCCAATTCATCCACGGCGATATTCCAAAGGCGAAAACTTTCTTCTATTGCCTCAAAACCAACCGATGTAAAATCTTTTTGGAACGATGGATCTATCGTTTCTGAGTTCGCTATGTGAGTCACCAATTCGATAAACTTTTGCGTGGCCTGCCGATAGGTTTGAAGTGCTGGTGGAATATTTTTTTGCAGACTTGGGCTAACCCCGTAAAAATTTTTATCTTCATTCAGGTACGTTGTCGCATCCCTCACAATATGGGTTAGGTCAGCTTCCTTCAAGAGAACGGCATTAATAACCAATTGCTGTCGCTCTTCTCTTGTGAGAACTCCATCTTTTAGAGCTTTTTCGCCATCACGAAGCATATCGATAAGTCGATTTTGAGTCTGGGGAAGGATTAATAACGTAGAATCCATTAAGTAATAACTGTCAAGATCTGGATCCAGAATTAAGTTGGATGTGTCGCCGCAATGCGTAATCATTGTCCGAATATCTGTGACTAAATGCTGATGTTGTTCAACAGAAGCATCCGCCGTCAGGGTTGAATAGTTCTTTTTGAGGCCTTCCCACTCGGCTTTGACATTTTCCACGCGAAAATGGTCGCGCTTGCGTTCTTTCAACCCTTCATCGGTAAATTGAAGTTGTTTTCCGACTTTATCGTTGATGATTTCCAGATTTACAATTGCCTTATCGATCTCGGCCTCCACATTCAAGATTTGTTCCTGAATGCGTTCATTTTTTTCAGAATAAAGGCGTACCAAGTTTTCATGCCTTCCAAGATAATAAAGAAATTCTTCAAGCGGCCGTTGATATGCGTTTCCATATTTTTCAAAAGTCGCAAATTGGATACCACCCGTGACGCTTTGAACAATTAAATACAACATAACGCCGATTGGAAGTAAAAAACTGAAACTAATAGCTAGAAGTTTGTGGGGTATTTTACAATTGGAAAACCAACCGGCTGGATTAAAAAAAATCATCGATTAGCTCCTAGCACGCCGCCGAATTAATTATTAATGGATATTTTTTCAGAAAAGGCGCAGTGTTGTACCGTGCCCCACTATTAATCATTAAGTTGACACGGTACTGTCACTGCTTTGTTAAAAAATACTTTTTTGACACATAATCTCAAATATTTCTCGATGCCGTGAAGCGTTGCAATGCGTGGCTTGTAATTTTCGACAACGCTTCAAGCCCAACTTGCTCATTGCAACTCTAAACAGTGCGCCCAAGTTTCTTCTCGAGTTCCATGTTTTCTATCTTAAGATCCTTGATTTCGCCCTCATATTTCTGGACTATTTCATCAAGGTGAATGGACTTGCGGAATTCATCAAATTCCTTGCCTTGCGCAAACTGAGCGATAGACTCGACGGCATCTTTTGTCTTTTCATTTAAAAGCGCAAGTTTCATTTTGCCCTCCTGAGCGCGCAATTTTATCTCATGCAGCGCTTTCTTCTCCTCATTAAGCGAGACTTCCATCGCGTCTATATCCGGCGTGACCTCTTTAAGTTTTGCGATGTGCTTTTCATAGTCTTGATGCGTATCATTTACGCGTTTGAGCTCCGCGGTAAGCCGCTGGATTTCTTTTTCTTTGAGCAATAGATCTTCACCCTTAACCTTTGCCGATTCCGCCTTGAACCGCTGCATCTCTTCTTCCAAACGCGCCGACTGAATCTGCTTCTGGGTAATCTCTTGATGCGTATCATTTACGCGTTTGAGCTCCGCGGTAAGCCGCTGGATTTCTTTTTCTTTGAGCAATAGATCTTCACCCTTAACCTTTGCCGACTCTGCCTTAAACCGCTGCATCTCTTCTTCCAAACGCGCCGGCTGCATCTGGTAGCGGGTAATCTCTTCTTTTAATTTTTTTAGTTCCTCGGCAGAAATTATTTCTGAATTACGCGGAAACCATACGTAAGTTACGAGTACGATCAATATAAGCGCGATTTGGCATAAAGCTGCGTATGCCATCAACACCAAATCAATAGTATGTGCCGTATGCATATCCATTATCTTTTACTCCTTCTTATCCTCTGGCGTATTGCCCGGCTTAGGTTTTCCCCTAAGCTGCCTAATCCTTTCCAGACTTGATTCGATCCCCTTTGATTCCTTCTCTTCAACGCCGACTTCGCCAAGATTGCTTTGCACTTCCTGGTTCTTATAAAGCGACGAGAAATCGACCGTGTCATACTCGCCCGATTGCTGATACTCGCGGATCTTGATCTCGCGTGCGGGGCCTGATAAAGTCCCCAGCTCTTTCAGCATGGCCGCGATCTTATCCGTGAGCTTGTCGCTGACCGCGTCTAGGGACCCCTGCAGGATGGAGCCCATATGCGTTTTGAATTCGTCAAGCGTCATGCCTGTCGGCGAGGCGGGGGCCGGCGGTGGATTTGGCGCCGCAGCCCTTGAGGGCTCGGCCTTGATCCTTTTCAAGCGCTGACCTACGGCATCCATCGACCCGATGAATTCGTTCAAGGACAGCTCTGTCCTCTTGAGATCTTCTTCAAGCTCATTGCGGACTTGGCGGATGCCGTCGATCTGTTTGACCAGCCTCGTCAACACGGCGACGGGATCATCGCTCTCGTTTGTGAATCGCGGAATCATCTTTTCTTCCCTACCTCAATCGCGTTAAACAGGCACCCCCGCACCACGCTCGTAAATGGCTCTTTGGCGTGCAGGATCTTCCCAAGAGTAAATCCGAATTTGGCTGTCTTGATCTCTTCCTTGACGACATCAAGAAAGCCGGGGACCAACGATGAGCCTCCGGCAAAAATAATATCGACGGGGTCTTTAAACTGCGAGGTACCCGAGCTTTTTCCGAAAACACGAGACATATTCTCGAGAAGATAATGGATATAGTTTCGGTAATAGATAACAATGGCTTCCTCTTCGCGATTTTTAGGATTTTTAAGATTCATGCCGTGTTCTTTGATGGTGGTCACTCGGCTCGAGGGGACACCAAGGACAGTCGCGGCACTTTTATCAATCCAATCCCCGCCGCGCGTGATCGAGAATGACAGTACAGGGATCGACTTGAAGGCCGCGCAGATGTTGACCATCCCCGCTCCACAGGAGACCCCGATCCCGGTAAAATCCTGGGCCTCCAGCTCGGAAAGGACGACCGCGTACCCTTCGTCGATGATCATGGGCTCAAATCCGATACTCCGCAAAATACCTTCAAAAACACCCCGATGGTAAATGGTATCCTGGTCGCGGTCGATCGGCTGGGCAGGAATGGAAAAACAGCAGACCTCGCCCTCCTCCCGCGGAGGCCATAAGATGTTTTGCACCAAAAGTTTTATGATCGGGATGGATTCCGCTTCCGAAGGGTTGAGGATCCCCATGTTCATAGACCGCTGGGTCTCCCGTCCGAAAATGTCCGCCAGTTCCAGGGCCATGCTGCCCAGGACATAAAGCTTATCCTGCAGGGAGACGTATTTAACCTTAAGGCGGGTCAAGAGTTCCTTCGTGGATTGATCGCAACGCACGGACAAAAAGGCGTTCCGCTCATTCTTAACAAAAACTTTTTTTTCTTCGACCTCGCGGCCCGCGACAATATAGGCCGTCCCAAGGTCAAGACCGACACCTAGTCTGGCCGCGGTTTCCTTTCTCCCACGGGTCATCAACTCAGGAATTTCAATGGTGGTTGTTTCGTCAGCGACGATTTCGGTCGACTCTTCCAGGGATTCGCCAATTTCAGGAACCGGTTCTATGACGATCTCACGAGAAAGCTTCTTAAGGGGTGGTGCGGGCCTTTTAATGACTGGTGGTGAATGCCTTTCAAAAACAGGAGGGTCGACGTCTTTTCCTAAAGCACGATTCCGAACATACTCATTGATGGCGTGCAGTTTGGCATGCATTTCCTCAATAGGAATCTCTTTGCCAAGAAGATCATTGGAAGGGGTGTATTCTTTTCCGTCGAAGGGGCGAGAATTTTTTTGAAGGTTGGAATATTGCTTTATTTTTTCGTTTACTTTTAATAATCTCTTTCTGACCCTTTCCAGTTCATCATCGACCAATTCCTTACCTCTTCTTTCTCCATCATCCATGTTTTTCGCATATCTACTTTCTTAAAACCTTTTATTCAGCCTCACTTAAGCCCGCTAAAAGGCATCCTTTCGCGGTGGCGTATAACGGCTCTTCAGCTAATCGTACATCGCTGATCGGTATGGGGAAACTCATCTTCTTCAGCTCTTCCTTGAACAGATCGATAAACCCTTTGATCATGGAGGATCCGCCGGCGCACACAATATCTACCGGTTCAGGAAACTGCGGCATCTGCTCGGCCTTTTCAAATTTATTCTTGATGTTGGTCAGCGTGTAATTGATCAAGTTTCGGTAATAAATAACAACGGCTTCTTCTTCACGGTTTGCCGGTTTGCTGATATTGATCCCCTTTTCCTTAATGGCTGTTGCCCGGTTGACTTTGATGCCGAGAACTTGGGCCACGTTTTTATCGATCCAATCGCCGGCCCGGCTGGTAGAGAAACTGACCGCGGGAATAGTTTTATAACAGACACAGACGTTAAACATTCCTCCGCCGCAGGATATCGCTATCCCTGTAAAATCCTTTTCCGCTAATTCCGCAAAAACAACCGCGTGCCCTTCGTTCAACGGCTTAGGTGTATACCCGAGGTTCTTGAGTGCCCCCGCAATCACGCTAGAGTGGTATACAATATTGTAATTCGCATCAATAGGGTCAGCGGGTATGGAATAATAACAGGCCTGTCCTTTTTCGTCAGGCTTACCCAGAACAGCGTCTACTAAAAGTCCGAATATCGGAAGGGCATCCACCTCATTGGGACTGATGACACCGTCTTGCATAGGCCGGCGCACCGTTTTGTTCATAATGTTGGCAAGCTCAAAGGCAGAATCACCGAGAACGTAAACCTTATTACCGAGTTCAGCGTATTGAACTTTCTGTTTTTTTAACATGTTTTTGGTAAATGTATTCACGTCGATGTCCAAAAAGGTATGGCGGATCAGCTTCATCTTGATCTTGCCGTCAGCGCTCTGCTCGGCCCCGACCAGATTCATCGTTCCAACGTCCAAACCTTTGACTAACTGTCCCATATGAAAACTCCTTTAAATGAATGGTTGACCTACCAGACCCTTCGCAAAGAAAACAGATACACCGTGAAATCATCCGCACGTTCACCATCCGCCGCGAATCTTGCAATGCGGGCCCGCCAGATGTTTGCTGAAATTTGTTTACCTTATGCGTTTCTGTGTAACGTTAAAGCGAATAGTGTCCTTATTTGTAAATTAAACCTTTTTACTCTTGGTTTTGTAGTACTGCTCTCGTACCCGCGTACGCGTATCGGCGAGCATGATGCGGATCTCATCAAGATTCTCTTTTGCCCGCTCCAGTTCTCGCCGGGCCTGGTCTCTTTCGGTAATAGTACTGCTCAATTCAGTATCCGATGCTTCGAGTTTAGAGGAAATAGCGTCTTTCTCGTCCTCTAAAAGCGAAATTTGGTGATGCAAGCTTTGAATCGTCTTATTGGTGCTGGAGAGCTCAAGTTCAATTTGCTCAATTCTCGTATCGCGACCTTCGACCTCCTTGCTAAGAGCCGCTATCTTATTTTCCAGGTCTTTGATGACCGCGTCTCTTCCCTCAAGCGTTTCTTCCATGGACTTTATTTTTCCGACTGTATCAAGCCGGTCATTCTCAAGGAACTCCAACTCTGAATTCAACTCTTCCTGAGAAACCAAGAGCCCCTTCAGCTCTTTAAGCTTTGCCTCAGACATCCCGGCTTTTTCTTCAGTCGCCTGGAGTTTCTCCTTCAGGTGCAGAATCTCCTTCTCCTGGGAATCCTTGAGGCTAAATGCGGTGTCAAGCTGCTTCTCCAGATCGGAGATGATTTCAAAAACGCTCACCTTTTCTTCGTCAGGAGACATAATATATTTCGGCGAGTCTTTGGTCGGCTTAAAGGATGGATGAATGGTTTTCTTCGGCGCAACTGCAGGCGTCATCAACTTCTGCGGCGATGATTTTAATGTTGATTGAAGAAGCGGGTTATCAATAAGTTTTCTTTTTTTTGTATCCATTTCCTTGCTTTCTTGAACCTTTTCTAAAACTTTCATGCATAATCTCCTTTGCCAATTGATGGTACGCTTCCGCCCCTTTCGATTTCTTATCATACTTATATACCGGCAGATGGGCGTTGTGGGCCTCTTCTATCTTTATATTTTCTGGTATCACAACGTCAAAGACTTTTTTGCCGAAATAATTTCTGATCGCGTCTCGGGCCTCATTGGTCACTAAACGCTCGCGGTAACGGGTGATCACGACACCGGTGATCTGGATATCCGAACCGAGTCCCTCCCGAACATTTTCAACAATCTCTTCCAAGAGCTTAATTCCTTTTAAGGAAAAGAATTCGGGACAGATAGGGACGACAAGTTCATTGCAGGCTGTGAGGGCATTAACCGTCAAAAGCCCCAAAGAAGGAGGCGCATCTACTATCAAGAAATCATATTTGAGTTTCTTCGTATAATGATACAGGACCTTTTCACGGCCTATGTGCTCGTTGATCCGTAACGAAGCTCCTGATAACTCAATGTCACTGGGCACGACATCAATACCGAAAGCATCAGAATGCTGGATTACCGAATGGATATCCATCTTATCGACAATGACATTATAAATATTAAATTCAAAGTGTTGGTTACCAAAGATAGCCGCCGTGGATGAATACTGGGGGTCCATATCGATCAAGATAACTTTTTTGCCCGCTCGGGCAAGTTCCGAAGCCAAGTTTAAGGCGGTGGTGGTTTTCGCAACGCCCCCTTTTTGATTTGCTATACAGATTCTTCTCATAATATCATTCTGCCGTTTGCGGGCGAAAACACGCGGTAGCGTCATTGAGCAAAGTACCCGCCCAGAAACATACCACATTTAAATATCCCTTGTGTGAACAACAAGCCGTTTTTTGCTTACGTTTCATTCCAGTAGAAAATTTGTCCTTGAGTCTAATCTCTTTGACGGATTCATGATGTGCGGCGCTTAACTTCTTTATCCGGGACACGACATCTTTGACATGGAGGGCAGATGATTCCTTTTTCACGATAACTGCTGCGAGGAGAAGCTTCGCATGCTTCCGGCATTTCCCATCCCTTAGCGCTCTGCCGCGGCAACCTTTGACGGAACATTTTTTATAAGTTTTTTTTTGTACCAATTGGATGTTCTTTTGCGTAGCGCTATCCTTGCGCGTAGCCTTCGTAGAAGGATTCCTTCGCAGCATCAAGGACCGCTTTCATTTTTTTGCCGGCGTCCGCAACGGCTTCCTGGGCATTCTTAATAAGCGCAGGATTTTTCTTCTGTACGATTTTATATCCAACAAAACCTGCAAAGACCGCTACGACAGCTATACATAATCCTTTCTCCATAACCCATCCTCCTTTACGATGTTTTCGTTCGTATTCCTATTCAAGAACCAAAATGCTGCGACTTCGAGCGTTCGAATTCTGTCTGGTTTTCACGCCACCAGAACCGCCAGGATTCGATTGCATCTTCCTTGTTTTTCTTCGTGGCCGTGACCTTGAAATTAAAATCCTCTCCGGTTATTTTCTTTAATGAAGCCGCGGCGCTTCCCTGGACATCATTTTTGGGATCGCTTAACAACGTAATGAGTCCTGAGATGGCTTGATGCGATTTGAGGGCTCCCACAATCTGACTAGCGGCTTTCCTGACACTCGCGTCTGCGTCGTGCAAAGCGTTGAGAGCAAAAGGCAAACACCGCTCGCCGAATGTCCAGCAGAGACAATTTTGCATCTGCCGCCGCACTTCAGCGTCTTTATCTTTCATATAGGATGTTAAGATATTAAAGCTTTCCTCATCTCGGTATTTTGATATCGCCCGCAGCGCCGCCAAACGTATCCCAGACTCCTGGCGTCCCGCATAATCCTTGAATATGTCTTTTGAAATCAGCGTCTCATCGCCGATGCCAGCCAAAGCGTTTAAGATCTCGATGATCTGCAAGGTATCATGCTCTATGGAAAGCATCTGTTCAAGAACCGCTACCACGGTTGGCCGCGAGAGTTTTTTAATCTCACGCAAGGCCTCCATGCGTATCGTTCTGCTCGATGACTGAAGATCCCGAAAATAAACTTCTGCCCTGACTTGTTCGGCTTTATTTTCAAATTCGACACCTTTCAAACCAAACACTTGACTAACAGTTTTTTTCTCAAGAATTGGGGCAGGTGTTATTTTTTCCGGGGTTACCGGCGATGCCTCTGTGCGGCCTACCGGCGGCAAGGGTTTCGTCGCAAGGGCTTGAGCATAACTTTCCTTTTGGGTGACAGGAGGCTTTTGGGAGGATCGGCCGGCGACACATTTCGGGAATGGGAAAAGACGCCTAACATCATTTTCCACGCGTCTTATTGTCGAACCTAAAAAACGCGCAACATCGTTAGGGACAGCCAAAAGATTGTTTGTTTTCACTGACGCCTCGTTCCATAAGCTTATCTTTTAAGTTAAAGCCTAGTATTTGATTTTCACAAATTCTTCTTCATTATTAGAGATAGTCATAAAAAGTCAAGGAATTTATGGAGAATATTTTCCTCCCGAACGTCCTAATTTAGGCAACACCGCACTAATAAATGTATCTATTCAAATTATAAGAAATACCACCCGGATCAGTCACGTTTCATTATCTGACTTTTTTATTTCAAAAAACTCTTTTTTTATTTTTCTTAACGCGAGTTCGACATAAGGTTCCTCCTTACTTGATGAGAGGCCGGGTCATAAGGAAATTGGATCGTCGAGATTTTTAGTCATTCACGAAATCTTTAATCGGGAATCTAAAAAACTATCGATGGAGATTCCCGATTTTACTGGAATGGCACGCGTCCTGTAAACCAGTCTGACGTCTGATGAATTCGTCCTCCGGAGGACGAATTCAAGAATCCGTGGCTCAATTAGCCCTCCGGAGGGCTAATTGACCACTGCCTTTTCCCTCTTCAGAGACCGGATCATAGGAAAATTAGATCCATGCCTGTGGGGGAGGAGAATTTTTATAATGAAACGCCGCGCTCTTTAAGAATCAATTTGGTTTTTAGGTCAAACAGGGCCTTTTCCAAACCGACAGGATATTGGTGCGGATGAACGAAACGTTTAATTCCCGGATGAAAACGGTTCAAGTTGTCTTGGGCATAAACGCGGATGTCATGGATGGATGGCGTGGTGTACACCCGCTTCCCTCTTCGGAAGATAGGGATCAAAAGATCTTCGTATTTCACATCCGGGCCAATCCTCTTGCGTCGGGTTAGATCCGTTGGATCAACGATCGTGCATCCCCCGGACAACTCCGTCCCCTCCAGATACAGGGCGTCGGCGATATTGCCTGTCTCATCAAAATAACGCCTCACCTGCAGAATGCCGGGATTCGAGACCTTGACGCTCTGTTCAGATAATTTGATCTTGTTTTGCCAGACGCCGTTTTCATCCTTAATGGCCGATAATTTATAAACACCTCCGAGGGCCGGCTGGTCGTAAGCGGTGATGAGTTTGGTCCCCACCCCCCAGACATTAATCTGGGCTCCCTGCTCTTTGAGGCTCTGGATGATCTTTTCGTCCAAATCATTGGTCGCGAAAATCTTCGCTTGAGGGAATCCCCCGGCGTCCAAAATTTTTCTAGCCTCTATACTGAGATACGCCAAGTCGCCGGAATCCAACCGGATCCCGATCATTTCATGGCCGCCCGCCCTGAGCCGCCGGGCGACCTCAACGGCCTTGTGAACACCTTCAAGCGTATTATATGTATCGACAAGAAAAACGCAGTTATTCGGCATAGCCTCGGCGTATTTCTTGAACGCCTCCTTTTCATCATCAAAACACATCACCCAGCTATGGGCATGGGTCCCTTTGACCGGAATACCGAATATTTTTCCCGCCAGGACATTGGACGTTGCCGCGCATCCGCCGATGTAGGCCGCCCGGCTGGCCGCCAGGGCGCCGTCCATCCCTTGCGCTCTTCGCAAACCAAACTCCAGGACATCCTCTCCCTGCGTCGCGTAACAGACGCGCGCCGCCTTGGTGGCGATCAACGTCTGGAAATTAATACTGTTCAGAAGGATTGTTTCCAATATCTGGCATTGAATCAACGGCCCCTTCAGTCGAATCAGCGGTTCGTGCGGGAAAACTCCCGTGCCTTCTGGAACGGCGTCAACATCGCAGAGGAACTTCAGACTCTTAAAGTACGCCAAACTGTCCTTCTCAAAAAGCGGCTGCCCGTCATTTCCCTTTAAAGTGGCCAGATAAGCAATATCCGAGTGGTCGATTGAAAATCTTTCTAAGAAATCAATAACGGTTTGAAGACCGCACGCGATCGCAAAGCCTCCCTGAAAAGGATTTTTTCTATAAAACATATGAAAGACCGCTTCCCGCTCATGCACCCCCGATTTCCAATAACCATACGCCATCGTGAACTGATACAAATCCGTTAAAAGCGCGAAGGACCCCTCATAGGAATAGTTGGACTTTGTCATTGTTTACCTCTTTCGAAAGCCTTTGTCGCGTTTTCGCAATTTAAGACCGTAAATTCTTTCCCCTTATATTCATCTCCGGCATGGATCACAACTGACCTGGAGACTTTACCTTTAAAAAGTTTCTCAAAATATTTAAGCCCTTTAAGAAAATCGGCGTGGAAGGTAGAGCTGGATTTTATTTCAACGCCTGTGAGCATATTGCCGGTCTTAATAACAACATCAATTTCGTGATGACGCTCGTCTCTGAAAAAGTAAAGATTGTGGTCTTGCCCGCGGTTAAACCGATACTTAACCAGTTCCATAACGACCATATTCTCAAACAGGGCGCCACGCAAAGGATCACGGCTCATCTGCGTCTCATTTTCAATTGCCAAAAGATATGCGGCTAATCCGACATCGTAAAAATAGAGTTTGGGTGATTTCGCAAGCCGCTTTCGGATGTTGGCATAATACGGCTGTAATAGGAAAACGACGTAGGATTCCTGTAGAATGGAAAGCCAGGAATTGATCGTCGGGACCGAAACGCCCACCTCGGCCGCCAGAGCGCTGGCATTAAAAATTTGCCCTACCCGACCGGCGCATAAACGCACAAATTTCTGAAAATGATTTAACTCCCGCAAATGAATAAGCGCTTTAAGATCGCGCTCGATATAGGTCTGATAATAATTACGGTAAGCCTTGGTCGGATCTAAATTTTCCGCATGAACGCGCGGATAGAAACCTTTAAGCAAATACTGATCAACCATATATGCGCTATGCGCTGTCTTTAGTTCATTAATGCTCAAAGGAAGCAGACATAAAAGTGCGGTTCGTCCAGCTAAAGATTGAGTCACGGTTTCCATGAGCTCAAAATTCCGGCTTCCCGTCAGAATAAACTGTCCTTGTTTTTTAGTTTTATCGACGATTCCCTGGATATATGACAAAAGCTCTGGAACACGCTGAATTTCATCCAGAATAAAACCTTTATCCTTGCCGGACAAAAATCCCCGCGGGTCCTCCTGTGCGATTTCTCTGGTATCCGGTTCTTCAAGATTGTGATATTGATATTTTGGAAAATGTTTTCTGACCAAGGTTGTTTTACCAGACTGACGTGGACCTGTTACAGTCACAACCGGATATTGCTTAGCATTGGCTTTTAGTTCAACACCTAATTCGCGCTTGATCATGGCAAAATCATAGCATAGAACTGCGTAAATTTAAGGTTGAAGTTTAAAAAATCCGAAACGTCATTTGTCCCGTCAAATGGCGTTTACACCTGCTCAAAATAGAGCTACTTCCACGGAAACATCCCAGAACTGTAGTTCGAAAAAACGAAATTGGAATCAAGAAACTAAAAGCCAAATCGGAGATATCAAGATAAAAAACAGCGTAGTCCCGGAGGGATCTGGCCTGATTTCAGAACGGATTTAAACGCTTCCTTTGAAAATTCAAAATGACGTTTGTAAAATCGTGCAAATTTTTGACACACGCGGGCATAAAAAAACCCTGACGGGGATGACCACATCAGGGTTTTCCTTATCTCTCGATGAAGATTCTGAGAGATTTATTTGGTTGCCCGATACGAATACAAATCAAACTATCGAGCCCCTAGAGGTTCAACTGGTTGTGAACCTTTACCGCAAACGTAAGAGGTCCGTAACTTTCTTTCTCGACGTAAACGACGACAAACAAGAAACACCAAGAGCATTCAGGAACAAAAACATTTTAGCCGAGGCCGTCGAGTATCGCGATTATCTTAAAGGAAATCCATCCTGCACTCACGCCAAGATCGCCCAACATTTCAATGCCCAACGCGAACGCGTTTCCCGCCTTCTTAGCCTCGTAAGGCGCCTTCCGAGCGACTTTGTCGAGCAAGCTGTCCTCTTACCCGACACGACGCTCATTGGCAACGATGTTATCGATATTGCGAAAATCAAAAATCGACAAAAACAACAAGCCGCGATTGAGAGACTTTTGCTGACCGCAAATGAAAGAATTCCTTAGACAAACGTTACAATGTTACAAATTTCGATGATTTTCGAGGCCCTTACGTCGGTATTCCTCATATCCAGTAACGTAACATGACAAAAATTATTTTTTGCGGACGGGCTACCTGCGCCTCGCCCGACCCGCAAGCCCGGCCCCGCCTGGAAGGACCCTAAGACGACGCAAGGCTGCCCCGCCCTTTCTCGGTCGTCACATACTTCTGACGGGAACTCTTTGGTTTATCAGGAATGGTCAAAGCCAACAAACCGTCGTCAACTAACGGCCTCACATATTCAACCAAAACGTGCATCCGATTTTTCAATCCCAGATGATCAATGATTTCCTTTAAAGAATGGGGGTTCACACAAAATTGGAGGGCATTCAACTTGTACGGTACTTGATCGGTACTTGCATGGTACTTGATCGGTACTTGATCAGTACCCTTCCCCTTTTTCGTTAAAGGAAATATCACCTCAAACATATTAACAGGTTTATCGTCCTGAAATATGGGCTTGTCATAGCCCATGCTCGTCCAGCCTGTGGTGATTTTCTCAATGCCGGAACCGGAACGATCTGCCCAACCCAGCAAACGAAAAACCTTGGCGATGACCGGATTGCGCGGTTCGGTCAAATGCTGTTCGATGCGCTCAATGGGAAATCTCAAACACCCCGCGTTGCGAAAAAGAATCTGGTCGTCATAACACTTCACCACCGCGCCCTTGGCGTCGAAATAATCCATGTGCATGAGAAGATTAACCAGCGCCTCACGCGCGGCCTGTACCGATGGTGGATCATCATTGCGCGTATACCCGTCCGCTTTTAAAGCAAACGGCACAGGGATTCGCTTTCTTAACCGATCATAAATTTGCACGTACGTCTGAATAATGCTCTGCTCTGAACTGTACCGCTCAACCCAACGCGTTTCAACATCCTGCCCATGCTTGGCCGGTATCACCAAGAAATCGATAAAATAAGACGGGAACTGATTTAATATCCGAAGTGATTTGCCGAACAATAAAAGCCCGGCCGCGGTCAGGCAATGCTTTTTCTTTTTAGACCCATCAATCGCCTGCAGTCCAAGAAGCATTTCAGTTTTTGTACAGGTGTTAAAAGGGTGATCCGGATGTTCCAATTTCAAAACGTTTCTAAACATCTCTATCGCTTCATTGTCCAGATCTTCAATATCGAAATCTTCCAGACGCATACTGTCGCTGGTTTTCTCACTCGCTTCCCGGAGCATGCGCTCAACTTCAGATTTCGATGCCTTCTGTGTGCTGGCCGCTATACGCACATAGGAATTACGAATATCTCCGCCAAAATAAATCGGTTTGGCCTGACGGGGCATTTCTTCAATGCGAAACACCAAAACAATTTTGCAGTCAATGCGATGAACATCTCCTTTTGAGGATAGCGGGATATTAAACTTCTCGCCACGCAGGAGCGTGATAAAATCATTTTGAATTTTATCGGGATTTTCAACACCGTTTATAATAAATTTTCCATCATCCTCTTTAACTCCAAACACGACATACCCGCCTATAGTGTTTGCGAATGCCGAAATCGTTTTGGCAATGTCCTGAGGAAGCGCGGCTCGGGATTCCTTAACTTCAAAATCATCCCATTCGATGCCGGATAACTTTTTCAATAACTGGTTTTTATTCACTTAACAATATCCTCACTTAATGAAAATTTTCTTCTTAGCTTACTCAACATCTCTTTTTTTAAATACGAATGAATAAAATATTCCTCACCGTCAATTTCAACGCCGCGAATGCCGATCTCAAGCATGTCCTCAATATGCAGCTTGTCCGTCAAAAGCAAATACCAGTTCCGATCCTTCCTTAATATAACCCTAAAATACGATTTTGACTTCCCATTAATCTGCCGCACAACATCCTCAAACGGCTTGTCTGAATAATCCTTTCTAACATCTTTAGCCGTATCTGAAGAAAAAATATCCGTCCGCATAGCCCGCTTATGCGCCCAGTTTAACACAGCGCGAACTTCCGTAATCGTCGGGCGTTTAAGCCATAAAAATAAATCCTGATCTGGAGGATACTGGCTTTTCATAATGACATCCACGTTTAAAAATTTTATATCACTGACAACACGCGCCTCGCTCGACCCGCAAGCCCAGCCCCCACTTAGAAGGACCCATTTCCTCAATGACGAGAGAACAGGTGCGTGTCCCAGATTACCGTTAAATTTAATACCGCGTGAACTTCCGCAATCGTTAAACGTTTAAGCCAATAAGAAAGGCGGAATGCTAAAGTTAGTTGAAATTCTTTGAAAAAGAAGGGCAGGGTTCTCCTAAAATAGGGTTTGCAAAGACACTATTTAAAAAAGGAGAAAGAACCCATGCCCATGTTTAATTTAGCAAG
>Ga0209211_10000695_pt1 | contig 67191 bp, 69 predicted proteins | sample RifGroA2_FD_183992 | JGI IMG/M metagenome (GOLD analysis project Ga0209211, IMG submission 183992) | Groundwater microbial communities from Rifle, Colorado, USA - Groundwater A2 (SPAdes) (version 2) | ecosystem: Environmental > Aquatic > Deep subsurface > Groundwater | place: Rifle, Colorado... | reverse complement strand
CCTTGGCCGGATACGCCTGCGGCCTTGAACCGCCAAAGCCGCACGGCGCCGCCCGATCGGGCCGGTGGGGTGCTCTGCGGAGCGGAAGTAAAGGAGGAGAAGGAGGCCGCAGGCCGACGACGGGGGACATGGAGCGCAGCAGAGCGCCCCGGCGGACCGATCGCCGCTGCTCTTCCTGGATTTCCCATCCCATCGCTCACGCCTCCGAAATTCACCCCCGGAATGGAAGAGTACGGTTCGTGCCAGAGATGTGTGCATACGTTAGCCTTGAAGGGGGAAGGTCGCATGCGACGTTTGCGATTGGAGACCGGGAGGGGGATGGGAAAGAAAACGGGCGGTCCATAGGCGTGTCACCACCAGTTTGCCCCACCCCCACCCCGGCCCTCCCCGTGACGGGGTGGGAGTTGGCGCTTCATGCGATTGCCCGCCACCACCCATAAGGGAAAGTCATGTTTCCTTATGGCAGTGATAACATTATTGCCATGAAAAACGTCACCTTGCGCCAGCTCAAGATATTCGAGGCGGTTGCGCGCCATCTCTCTTTTTCGCGCGCCGCCGAAGCGCTGCATTTGACCCAGCCCGCCGTGTCCATGCAGGTGCAGGCGCTGGAAGATCAGGCCGGCATGCCATTGACCGAGCAGGCCGGCAAGAAGATTCGCCTTACCGCCGCCGGCGAAGAAGTGGCGCGCCAGGCGCACCGCATTGCCGAGCAGTTGCGCGAAGCCGGCGAAGCGCTGGCCGCGCTGAAGGGGGTCGAAGCCGGCCTGCTGAAGATCGGCGTGGTCAGCACGGCGAAGTATTTCGCGCCGGCGCTGCTCGCCGAATTTCGTCGCCGCCATCCGGGCGTCGAACTGGACCTGACGGTCAGCAATCGCGGCGCCATCGTCCGCCACCTCACCGAAAACGGCATCGACCTGGCCATCATGGGCACGCCGCCAAGCGAGTTTCAGACCGTGGCCAAGATATTCGCCGAGCATCCGCTGGTATTCATCGCCGCGCCGGACCATCCGCTGGCGGAGAAACGGCGCATCGACCCGCACCGGCTGGCGGAAGAGACCCTGCTGATCCGCGAACCCGGCTCGGGCACGCGCGCCGCGCTGGAGCGTTTCCTCAAGGAACATCAGGTGGCGTCCGGCGCGATCATGGAGCTGGACGGCAACGAAACCATCAAGCAGGCCGTGATGGCGGGGCTGGGGGTGGCGTTTCTTTCCGAGCATGCCATCGGCCTGGAGCGCTCGGTCGGCCGTCTGGTCAAGCTCAACATCACCGGCACGCCGGTCAAGCGCCACTGGCGCCTGGTCTATCGCACCGACAAACGGCTGATGCCGGCGGCCACCGCCTTCGTCCAGTTCATGGACAGCGAAGGCTCGCGGCTGATTGCGGCGCAGGTCGGCAAGCAGGCGCCGATCGTTGCGGAGTAGGTGGGGATTGACGCTGTGCTCAGGGTGCCGGCGGCGCGCTGGAGCCGATCCGGGCGAACCTGACCCTTATCGAGGACAAAGCTTCGTCGGCGTTAAGTGTAGCGGTCGTAATTTAGTTGCGCGGGATTACTGGTGAGCGGACAGTCTTTTTGCCGCTGCCGGGTTCGCGGTTATGGCGCTGCACAAATACATATGAATTTGCTGGCACCTTGCGCCTTCGCGTTCAGAGGTGCAGCAATGGCGACCCGATCAAGGTCGGCATTGCCAATGGTGGCGGGGATTTCCGGTTATTTTGGTGTTGACGGTGAATAACGACGGCATATACGGAGTGACCTAACGTCATTTTTATTGGTGGCGCCCAGCCGGCACAAAATGCTGCACCCTCTCTCCGAGCGCTTATTCCAATGATAAGAAAAAGTGAATGGTGTATATGCATGGCTGCGGCTACATTCCACCCCCGAACGCAAGACCGTACCGCGAAGCGCGCGAGGCAGGAAACACCCGCCGAGTGATTGAAGGCGCCGGATTCGATCAACCGGAACGCCACCTGCGGAAAAATTGCTTCACGGACTCTGCCCAATCTAGCTGAACTGAACTCGAACTTTCGAAAGCGGAAGATTTGAACCGATGAGCCACACGGACGACAGAATCATTGAGCTGGTGCGTACTGCCCTGGACCTCGAGCTTGGCGGCGAGCAGTTTTACCGCCATCTCGCCGGACTGACGCAGAATGCCAGCGGCAAGGCCATGTTTCTGCGTCTGGCGGAAGAAGAAATGAATCATGTGGACGAAGCCCGTGCGCTGTTCGTCGCTCTCGTCGGCGAAGAGGAATTGAAGCGCCTTTCGACGCGGGAGGCGGCGCAGACGAACCCGTCGCGGCTTGTCGCCGAGCTGGAAGCCACGATTCTGCAGCGCGGCCACGCGGTGGTCGCCGATGATACCCAGGCGCTGCGCATGGCCATGGAGCTGGAGCGGCAGGCCATTCACATGTTTCAGGAAATGGCCAATCACACCACGGATGCCGCCGTGCTCGATCTGATCGGGAAACTCGTCAAGGAAGAATCGTTCCACTACGACAGCCTCCAGGCCCAGTTGGACAGCGTGCTGAATGTCGGCCTGTGGCTCGATCAACCCGAGTTTCGCATGGACGCAAAATTCTGAAGGCAACCATGGCAATCACCACCTCATCCACCACCATGCGCAATTCCCCGCTCCAAAAGCGCGGCCCGTTTGTCGCCAAGGTCGAAAAAATCGCCGGCCAGAAGCTGCTGGCCTGTTACCAGTGCGGCAAGTGCTCGGCCGGTTGTCCGATGGCGGCCTACATGGACGTGCTGCCCAACCAGATCATCCGCCTGGCGCAACTGGGGATGCAGGAACAGTTGATGGCTTCGGGCGCGATCTGGACCTGCGTCTCCTGCATGACCTGCAATTCGCGCTGCCCGAAGGGTATCCGCATCGCCGAGATCATCGAGGCGCTGCGCGGCATGGCGATAGGTCTCCGGCGCCGCGACGACCACCTCGACATTCGGGACATTTCTCTGGAGACGCGCGGCGTCTTGCCGCCGATCGCCCTGATCAGCGCCATGCGCAAGCAGACTTCCTGATGGCAGGCGAAAGCAAACCCATGAAGCTTATGTACTATCCCGGCTGCACGCTGAAGAACCACGCGCGCAACTTCGATGTTTCGACGGTGTCGTCGATGGCGGAACTGGATGTCGAGGTCGAAGAAATGGCCCGCTGGAACTGCTGCGGCACGGTGCACGCCCTAGCCTCCGACGACATCATGCACCGCGTCGCGCCCGTGACCAATTTGCTGCGCGTCAAGGAAGCCAATGCCAGCGAGTTCATGACTTCCTGCGCCATGTGCTACAACACGCTGAAGCGCGCCAACATCGATGTCAGGAAGCGGGCCTCGGCGCTCGAGTCGATCAACAAGTTCATGTACCTCGACAAGATCAAGTACGAGGGCGACGTCGACGTCCTGCATCTGCTTGAGTATCTGCGCGACCGCGTCGGCTTCGACAAGCTGGCGGCGAAGGTGAAGAAGCCGCTGGCCGGGCTGCGCGTCGCCTGCTACTACGGCTGCCTGCTGGTGCGTCCGAAGGAGGTTGCCTTCGACGACGCCGAGAATCCTACCGTCATGGAGAACCTGGTGGTCGCCCTCGGCGGCACGCCCGTCCCGTTCGCGCAGAAGACCGAGTGCTGCGGCGCCTACCATACGGTCGGCAACCCCGAGATCATCGCCGACCGCACCGACAAGATCATGGGTTCGGCGCACGAGGAGCAGGCCGACCTGGTGGTGGTGAGCTGCCCCTTGTGCGCCTTCAACCTGGATTTCCGCCAGGCCGATGCGAAGCGCCTCAATCCGGAGTTCCATCATCTGCCGGTGCTCTACTTCACCCAGTTGATGGCGCTGGCATTTGGTTGCGACGAGTCGGCCTTGCGCTTCGACCTTCATCACATCGATCCACTGCCGGTCCTCGCCGCCCGTGGTTTGATGGGTTCGGCCTGAGAGAGACGATATGTTCTTCAACGATCTCAAGCAGCTTCACGGCAATGTCTATGTCAACGAAACCTGGTGCAAGGGCTGCGGCTTCTGCGTGCAGTTTTGTCCGACCAACGTGCTGGACATTTCTCCCGAGTTCAACGCCAAGGGCTATCACCCGCCGTATGCCAAGAGCCCGGAGAAGTGCCACAGTTGCCTGTATTGCCAATTGATTTGTCCGGAGTTTTCCATTTTCGTGACAAAGGATGACGAGAGTATGGAAGGGAAAGCAGAAAAGTGAAGACAGTTAACGCGGATCCCAAAGGGGTCGACACCGGTCCCCATTTCATGGATGGCGACCATGCGCTGGCTGAAGGCGCGCTGGCGGCAGGCTGCCGGTTCTTTGCCGGCTATCCCATCACGCCCTCGACCGAAACCGCCGAGCGCTTCGCCGAGCGGGCGCCGGAAGTCGGCGCACTGTTCATCCAGATGGAGGACGAACTGGCTTCCATCGCCGCCCTGATCGGCGCTGCCTGGGGCGGCAAAAAGTGCATGACCGTGACCTGCGGCCCGGGCTTTTCCCTGATGGTGGAAAACATCGGCCTGGCCTGCATCACCGAGACGCCGCTGGTGATCGCCAACGTGCAGCGCGGCGGCCCGTCGACCGGCCTGCCGACGCTGACTGCGCAGCAGGACATGATGCAGGCGAAATGGGGCCCGCATGGCGACAACGCCATGATCGCCCTGTCGCCGGACAGTCCGCAGGAATGTTTCGACCTCGCCGTCGAGGCATTCAACCTGTCGGAATACTATCGCGTGCCGGTCATTATCCTGACCGACGAAACCGTCGGCCACATGCACGAGAAGGTAGTGATTCCGCCGGCCGACCAGATCCAGGTGGTGCCGCGCAACAACTACAGCGGCCCCAAGGAAGACTTCCGCCCCTACAAGTTCAATAGCCAGGGCGGCCATCCGATGACCCAGGCCGGCGACGGCTACAACTTCCATATCACCGGCCTGGTGCACAACGAACGCGGCTATCCGGTGATGACCGCCGAGCAGGGCAAGGTTGTGGTCACGCACCTGATGGAAAAGATCAACGGCAATGCCGACAAGATCATTCGTCTCGAAGAGGATCAGGTCGACGGCGCCGATGTCGTGGTGGTGTCCTACGGCATCACCTCGCGCATCGCCGTCAAGGCGATTCAGGATGCGCGCAAGGAAGGCATCAAGGTCGGCTCGCTGCGGCTCATCACCATCTGGCCGTTCTGCGAGAAGCGCATCCGCGAACTGGCCGGCAAGGTGAAGGCCATCGTGGTGCCGGAAATCAACTACGGCCAGATGGTGCTTGAGGTGGAGCGGGCCGCCGCCGGTCAGTGCAAGGTCATCAGCGTCAATCACTGCGGCGGCGCGGTGCATGAGCCGGAGGTCATCCTGGACGCCATCAGAAAGGCAGTGAAATGACGACCAATATCGGAAAATTCAAGGATGCCAGCCCCATGTCCGGCATTCTGCGCATGGAGCGGATGCCGCATATCTGGTGTCCCGGTTGCGGCATCGGTTCCGAGGTGAATTCCTTCGCCGAGGCCATCAAGCGCAGCGGCATCGACCCCAAGAAGCTGGTCGTGGTATCGGGCATCGGTTGCACCGGTCGCGTCGCCGGCTATGTCAATTTCGATTCGATCCACACCACGCACGGTCGCGCCATTCCCGTGGCCACCGGCATCAAGCTGGCGAATCCCGAACTGACCGTGGTGGTGTTCAGCGGCGAGGGCGACCTCACCGGCATCGGCGGCAACCACTTGATCCATGCCGCCCGGCGCAACATGGACCTGGTGGTCATCTGCAACAACAACTTCACCTACGGCATGACCGGCGGCCAGGTAACGCCGACCACGCCGGGCGGGGCCATCGCCTCGACCACGCCCTACGGCAACCACGAGTATCCGTTCAGCCTGCCCTTCCTGGCCGATGCCGCCGGCGCCACTTACGTTGCGCGGTGGACATCGATGCATGCGCGCAACCTGACCCAGTCGATCGAGGAAGCGCTGTCGAAAAAGGGCTTCTCCTTCATCGAGGTCATCTCGCCCTGCACCACGCTCTACCTGCGCCGCAACCGCCTTGGCGACGGCGTCGATATGCTTCAGTTCTACCAGGAGAACACGGTTCTCAAGCACGGCTGCGATACGCGCGAGACCGCCATCAACTACCAGGGCAAGATCGTCATCGGCAAGTTCGTCGACAAGAACAAGCCGACGTACCTAGAAGCCCTCGACAAGGTCGGCGCCAAGCTGGTGGGCGACGATTACCAGCTCTACGGCAAGACCCTGCCCGAACGCGAAGCCGAGGCAAAGGCCGAGAAGGAGCGGGTTGCCGCCCGCCGGACTGCCGCTCTGGCCGAGGAAGCGACCGCAGCCGAAAAGGGTTCCGCGCCCAAGGCCGCGGTGAAGAAGGCTGCCGCGAAGAAGGCTCCGGCCAAGGCGGCGAAAAAGGCCCCGGCCAAGGCCGCCCCGAAGAAAGTCGGCGCTGGTGGTACGGCGAAAAAGCCTGCGGCAAAGTCTGTGGCGAAAGTAGCGGCAAAGGTCGCGGCAAAGCCAGTGAAGAAAGCCGCGAAGAAGGCTCCAGCCAAGGCTGTCGCCAAGAAGACCCGTAAGTGAGGATTGCCACCGCATGAGCACCCAGGAGATCAGGTTTTCAGGATTCGGCGGCCAGGGCATCATTCGCTGCGCCCTGATCACGGGCAAGGCGTTGTCCCTGTACGACGACAAGTTCGCCACCATGACCCAGAGTTTCGGCCCGGAAGCTCGCGGCAGCGCTTGCGCCGCGCAGCTCGTGATGTCCGATAGCCGCATTCTCTATCCCTACATCACGCAACCCGGCGTTCTGCTGGCGCTGTCGCAGGAGGCCTACGACAAGTATTACGGCGAACTGCCCAAGGGCGGCGTGCTGATCGTCGAACAGGACCTGGTGAAGCTGAAGAGCGATCATCCCGACCTCAAGCTGTATCGCGTGCCGGCCACTCGCTTCGCCGAGGAAGTCGGCAACCGCCTGTTCACCAACCTCGTGGCCCTCGGCTTTTTCACCGCCGTCACCAAGGCGGTTACCGCCGATGCCATGAAGAAGGCCCTGCCCGGCCTGGTCCCGGATCGTTTCCTCAAGGTCAACATCAAGGCCTTCGAGAAGGGCTATGAGCATGGCATCGCGGCGCTGACGACGGCTGGAGCGGCGTCATGACGAAGAAGCGCACGGGCGTATTCGTCTGCCATTGCGGCACCAACATCGCCGCCACGGTCGATGTATCGAGGCTGGCCAAGGAAATGGCGGGCGAGGAGACGGTCGCTTTTTCGAGGGACTACGTCTACATGTGCTCCGACCCGGGGCAGAACTCGGTGATCGAGGCGATCAAGGAAAACAATCTCGACAGCGTCGTCGTCACCTGCTGCTCGCCGAACCTGCACGAGAAGACTTTTCGCGACAACGCCGCGCGCGCCGGCATCAGCGGCTTCACCTGCGAGATCGCCAACATCCGCGAGCAGTGTTCGTGGGTGCACAAGAATCGCGACGAGGCCACGGCGAAGGCCATCAAGATTTCGCGCAGCGCCGTCCGCCGCGTTGCCCGCAACCAGTCCCTGGAACCGATCGCGGTTCCCGTGACGCGGCGGGTGATGGTCATCGGCGGCGGCATCGCCGGCATCCAGGCATCCCTCGACATCGCCAACGCCGGTCTCGAGGTGGTGCTGGTCGAAAAACTGGCCACCATCGGCGGCCACATGCTTCAGCTTTCGGAAACCTTCCCGACGCTGGACTGCTCGCAGTGCATCCTTTCGCCCAAGATGGTGGAAGTGTCGCGTCATCCGAAGATCACGCTGATGACCTACAGCGAGGTGCAGGAAGTCTCCGGCGCCGTCGGCAATTTCCGCGTCAAGATTCTGCAGAAGCCCACCTACGTCGACCCCGAAGCCTGCAAGCTGTGCGACGAGTGTACGGTGGTCTGCCCGGTGGTCGTGCCGAATGAACACGACCTCGGCCTGACCTCGCGCCGCGCCATCCACATTCCGTTTGCCCAGGCCATTCCGGCCAGCTATACGCTGGACGAGGACTCCTGCCTGGGCTTGAATCCCATCCGCTGCGGCAAGTGCAAGGATGTCTGCGAAGCGGGTGCCATCAACTACGACATGCTGCCCAAGACCGTGGTTGAGGATGTCGGCGCCATTGTCGTGGCGACCGGTTTCGATCTGTATCCGCAGGAAAAGATTCTCGAATACGGCGCGGGCAATGTCGAAGACGTGCTCGACGGCTTGCAGTTCGAGCGCCTGTGTTCGGCCTCCGGCGCCACCAAGGGCCACGTGCTGCGGCCCTCCGACCAGAAAGAGCCGAAGGATGTCGTCTTCATCCAGTGCGTCGGCTCGCGCGATCCGGCTCAGCACTGCGCCTACTGTTCCAAGATCTGCTGCATGTACACCGCCAAGCATGCGCGCCTGTACAAGCACCATGTGCCGGACGGTCGCGCCTACGTCTTCTACATCGACATCCGCTCCGGCGGCAAGGGCTACGAGGAATTCGTGCAGCGCGCGATGGAGGAAGACGAAACCGTCTACCTGCGCGGTCGCGTCTCGAAACTTTATCGCAAGGACGGCAAGGTGCGCGTGCTCGGCACCGATACGCTGACCGGCCAGAACGTCGAAATCGACGCCGACATGGTGGTGCTGGCGCTGGCCATGCAGCCCTCGAAGGGCACCGAAGAGGCGGCGAAGGTGCTCAAGATCGGGCGCGACAAGGACGGCTTCCTGGCCGAGGCCCATCCCAAGCTGAAACCGGTGGAGAGCGTCACCGGCGGCATTTATCTGGCGGGCTGCGCGCAGGGGCCGAAGGACATCCCGGAAACCGTATCCCAGGCCAGTGCCGCGGCTGCCAAGGTCATCGGCTTGCTGTCGAGCGACACGCTGAACCATGCGCCGACCGTGGCCAGGGTGCGCCGCTCGCACTGCACCGGCTGCGAGATGTGCGTGACCGCCTGCCCCTACAAGGCGATCCGGCTGGAGAACGGCAAGGCGGTGGTGAACGAAGTGCTTTGCGAAGGCTGCGGCAGTTGTACGGCCACCTGCCTGCGCGCCGCCATCGAGGTCAAGAACGTTACGCAGCTACAGGTTTTCGACATGATCGAAGCCTGCCTGACGGTATGAAAGAAGGAAAACGATGAATGCGGCAAAACCGATGAGTGCGGCAAACCCGATGTCGGAACAGCAAGCCTACGAGCCCAAGATCGTCGCCTTCCTGTGCAAGTGGTGCTCGTCGGCGGGCAGCGATCTGGCGGGCGTCTCGCGCATCCAGTATCCGGCCAACGCGACGCCGATCACCGTGCCGTGCTCGGGCAGCATGTCGCCGATGTACATCCTCTCGGCCTTCAACAAGGGGGCGGACGGCGTCCTGGTGTCGGGCTGCCATATCGGCGACTGCCACTACATGGAAGGCAACTTTCTGGCGCGGCGCAAGATTCACCTGGTCAAGGAACTGCTCCAGTTCATCGGCGTCGAGGAAAACCGCTTTCGCATGTCCTGGGTGTCGGCCGCCGAAGGCGCCAAATACGCCCAGGTGGTCAAGGATTTCGTCGAGGATCTGCGGCCGCTTGGCCCGCAGGAAAAGCTGAAGGCGCAGCGCACATGATCAATATTCAGGACATTCGCGACACCGCAAGAGACCTCCTCGCCAAGGGCGAGGTCCGCGCCGTCATCGGCTGGCGGGCGGGCAGCCGTGGCATGGCGGTCGAGCCGGTCGTCATCACGGCGCCCGAGCAGGCCGATGAACTGGTGTGGGATCCCACCTGCTATCACAACCTGGCGCTGCATCTGGTCGAGGACCGCAAGTTTCTGGCGCACGCCCGCAAGACAGCCGGCGCACCGATCGGCATTATCGCCAAGGGCTGCGATGCCCGCGCCATCGTCGTGCTGATGCAGGAGAACTATTTCAAGCGCGAGGATGTTTACATCATCGGCGTCTCCTGCGAAGGCAGCGGGGTGATCGCCGAATGGAAGGTGGCGCGCCAACTGGACGGCGCCGTGCCGACGGCGGCGGCCTTCGCCGGCGACGAGTTCGCCTTTGCCACGGCGGCGGGCGAAAAGCGCCTGCCGGCGCGCGAAGTCATGGCGGATCGCTGCCTGGAGTGCCGCAATCCCTTCCCCAAGGAGCACAACGTCGCGCTTGGCGAAGACAAGACCGGACGCGCCCTGGACGCGCCGTTCGCCGCCCTGGCGCGCTTCGAGACGCGCAGCGAGGGCGAGCGCTGGGAGTTCTGGCAGCGCCAGTTCGAGCGCTGCATCCGCTGCTTTGCCTGCCGCTCGGTGTGTCCGATGTGCTACTGCGAAGAGTGCGTGGTGGACAGCATCAACATTGCGGTGGCGCCGGAGACCACGGCCGAGGAGAAAGCCAACCGCATCCGCTGGATCGAGCGCTCTGCGGTGAAATCCGAGAACATCACTTATCACATGACGCGCGCCATCCACCTGGCCGGTCGTTGTGTCGACTGCGGCGAATGCGAGCGTGTCTGCCCGGTCAACATCCCGCTGCGGCTGCTCAACAACAAGATGGAACGCGAAGCCCGCGAGCGTTTCGGTTACGAGCCCGGCGCAAGCATCGGCGGGCCATCGCTGGTGGCCTCTTTCCGCGACGACGACCCCGGCGCCTTCATCAGATGAGCATGGAAAAAATACTCGACAAAGCACGTCTCAACGACTGGATCGCCGCCCTTGCCAAAGGCGGCGACTGGGAGGTGCACGCACCGGCGCTGGAAGATGGCGTGTGGACCTACAAGCCGGTCGGCGATGCCGTGCGGATGGACCACCCGAACACCAAGCAGCCGCCCAAGGGATTTTCTTTCCCCCAGCGGGAAGTCTTCTTCTCGTTCGAACAGATCAAGGGCGAGGCGCCCCGCCTGACGCAGGTCATGCCGGATGCAAAGCGGCGCGCCGTGTTCGGCGTCAGGCCCTGCGACGGTCGCGGATCGGTGCGCATGGACCGGGTGTTTGCCGATAATGTCAACGACCCTTACTACCAGGCGCGCCGCAAGAACGTGGCGTATGTCGGGCTGGCCTGCAACACGCCGCCCGCCGCGACCTGTTTTTGCAAGTCGGTCGGCGGCTCGCCGGTGTCCACCGACGGCCTCGATGTTCTGCTGACCGACCTGGGCGACCGCTACCACGTGACAGCGGTCACCGAGACCGGCAAGGCGATGATGGCCGTCGCCGGCAGCCCCCTGGCGGACGCGGCGGCAGCCGACCGCAAACGGGTGAAGCAGGTGCACCACGAGGCGGAGGCCCAGCCGCAACGCGCCGTCAATAACCCGGACGCCGTGCCGGCCAAGCTGAAGGCGAGCTTCAACTCGCCGCTGTGGGAGGAACTGGCGCGCGCCTGTATCGGTTGCGGCATCTGCACCTTCCTCTGCCCGACCTGTCATTGCTTCGACCTCAACGACGAAATGACCGGCACGGTACCGATCAAGGGCAACCGTGTGCGCACCTGGGACAACTGCCAGTTTCCCGATTTCACCATGCACTCTTCCGGCCACAATCCGCGCGAGAACACCGCTGCGCGGCTGCGCCAGCGGGTGTGCCACAAGTTCCAGTACTTCCACGAGAATTTCGGCATGCTGCAATGCACGGGCTGCGGTCGCTGTGTCAGCGAGTGCCCGGTCGGAATCGATATCGTCGCCGTTGTGAACAAGGTTGCCGAACATGTCGCATAACCCCCCGGACAACATCTACCTGCCGAAACTGGCCCGGATCGCCCACATCAAGGAGGAGGTGGCGGGCGAGCGTTCGATCAAGACCTTCCGCCTTGAGTTCGTCAATGGCGACGGCTTCGATCACCAGTGCGGCCAGTGCGCCATGCTCTCCATCTTCGGTCGCGGCGAATCGATGATTTCGATTGCGTCGTCGCCGCTGATCAAGGACTACAAGCAGTTTTCCATCATGCGCGTGGGACGGGTCACCTCGGCCTTCCACGATCTGTCGGTGGGCGATACCGTTGGCATTCGCGGCCCCTACGGCAACAGCTTTCCGGTCGACGACTGGCGCGGCAAGAATCTGATTTTCATCGGCGGCGGTTGCGGCCTGGCGCCGATCTGGCCGGTCATCACCACCGCCGTGGCGCAGCGCGCCAACTTCAAGAACATCACGGTGTTCTACGGCGGTCGCTCGCCGCGCGACATCATGTACCGGGCGGAACTCGAAAAGCTGCGCGGCAGCGCCGACGTGCATCTGTCGGTGGACAAATCCGAGGAAGGGTGGAACGAATTCTGCGGTTTCGTGCCCTCCAACGTGATGGACAAGGCGCCGCCGCCCGACAATGCCATCGCCATCACCTGCGGGCCGCCGATCATGATCAAGTTCGTGATCCAGAACCTGCAGAACCTCGGCTTCAAGGACGAGCAGATCTACACCACGATTGAAAACAAGATGAAGTGCGGCATCGGCAAGTGCGGGCGCTGCAACGTCGGCAAGGACTATGTTTGCGTCAAGGGACCGGTTTATTCCTGGGCGCAACTCAAGAATCTGCCGCAAGAATACTAATGACGACTGCCGCGTGGCAGAGGGAATGATATGAATATTACAGGCATGCTCTATGGCGCCAAGCTCCTGAAGCTGGTCGACTTTCCGACTTCGCAGGTGCTGGGCTCGGAAGCCAGCGAACACGAGATACAACAACTCATCGCCAAGTGCGGCGAGGTTTTCGTCAAGCCGATTTTTCGCGGCGGCGTCGGCAAGAAGGGCAAGGCCGGCCTGCTCGGTCGCGCCAAGGACCTGAAGACGGCGCTGAAGGAAAAGGAGCGCCTTTACTTCGTCGAGCACCGCCACGGCAACGCCATCGCCAAGTCGCAGGGCGTCACCTTCGAGGGCGCGGTGCCGGCCGAGCACGAGGTCTATGTCTCGATTGCCGATTCGACCCGCTACCGCGCGCCGACGCTGACCATTACGCACCACGGCGGCATGGACATCGAGGAACTGTCCAAGGACCAGATCGTCGAGGTGCCCTTCGACCCGATGACCGGTCTCAAGTCCTTCGTCATCACCAACGCGCTGTCCGACCTCAAGGCGCCGAAGGAAATCGTTTCGCCGCTGGCGCAGAACCTGCCCAAGCTGTGGGACCTGTTCCACCACAATGGCATGACCACGCTGGAGCTCAATCCGATCCGCATGATGCCGACGGGCAAGGGCGGCCTGATGCCGGTGGCCTGCGACTTCAAGTGCGGCTTCGACCGCGATGACCCGCGCATGAAGCGCCTCAACCTGCCCAACGAACTGTTCGCGGTCGACTACTCGGATTTCGAGCAGGAGATCAACCAGTTGCGCACCTACCAGGGCCAGTCCGACGTGTCCGTCATCAACGAAAAGGGCACCATCCTGGCGCCGACCTTCGGTGGCGGCGCCAACTCGCTGGTGACCGAATTTCTCGGCGACGACGCCATCATTTCTTCTGACTTCGGCGGCAATCCGCCCTACGAGAAAATGCGCCAGGTCATGCGCATTTGCCTCAAGCACTGGCTCAAGCAGTCCAACGTGCTGTTCGTCATCGGCGGCAAGGCCAACAACACCGACATTTTCGTCACCTTCCGCGCCATGGCCGACGCGCTGCGCGAGTATTTCAACGAGCACGGACCGACACCGGTGTATGTCGTCATCGGTCGCGGCGGCCCCAATCTGTCGCGCGGCCTGCTGGCATTCAAGGACGTGGTCGACTCGCTGGGTTTGCCTTACCGCATATTCGCCTTCGATTCGGCGATGACCGATGTCGTGCGCTACGCGCAGGCCGCCGACCAGTGGATGAAGAGCGGCGGACGCGAGATGCTGGCCAAAAAACTGGGCGTCGCTGCCTGACCATGGCTGGCCTCGATAACCGCAAAAAAATAGACAGTGTCGTCTGAGCACGACCGTTGGGGGATGCAATGAGCAATATAGGTAACGGAAAATTCAAGTATTTCGTCGGGATCAATTCCCTGGCCGAAATCGCCACCTGCAAGGACAGGGTCTGCGTGCTGAACATTCTCGGCAACGAGTCGCGCGGCGTCACGCCGGTCAGCCATTCCTACTCGGGCGGCAACGTGGTTTTCGGCACGTCGCCGGGACGGCGCGGCGAGGTGCTGGAGACACCGAGCGGCAATATTCCCGTTTACAACAACGTTCGCGAGGGCATGGACGATGGCCACAGCTTTAACGTCGGCGTCGTCTACCTGCCGCCGGCGGCGGTGCGCGACGGCGTGTTCGAGCTGATCCGCGTCAACAAGGCCATCGAGAAGATCATCATCCTCACCGAGAAGGTGTCGGTGCACGACGCCCGTGAAATCCGGGCGCTGGCCCAGCAGCGCGGCGTCGATGTCTTCGGCGGCAACTGCCTCGGCGTTGCCGACTCCTGGAACCACATCCGCCTCGGCGGCGCGCTGGGCGGCGAAAAGCCGGAAGAATCCCTGCGCCACGGTTCGGTGGCCATCTTCTCGAACTCCGGCAACTTCACCACCACCATGGCTTCCTATCTGGCCGCCGGCGGCTGGGGAACGACGACCAGCATTTCCAGCGGCAAGGATTTGTACATTCACTTTGCCCCGGCCGAGTTCGCCAACGCCTTCGACAACGATGCGCGCACCAAGGCGGCGGTGATGTACATCGAGCCGGGTGGCTACTACGAAGAGAACCTTCAATTCAGGAAACCGGTGGTCGCCTGCGTGGTCGGTCGCTGGAAGGCCAAGCTGACCCGCGCCGTCGGTCATGCCGGCGCCATGTCGGGCAGCGGCGACAGCGCGATGGCCAAGGAGGAGTGGTTCCAGCGCATTCTCAAGGTCGGCGGCATCTATTCGCCGGAAACCCCGGTCTGTTCGCAGGCCGGAGCGGTGGTGACCAACATTTCCCACATCCCGGCGGCACTGACCGCGGTGATGAAGCTCAATGGCGTCGAGCCGGATTTCGCTCCCGAGGGCGACCTGACGCTGAAGCCCTGGTTCGGCGACAACCAGGGTCTGCCCCTGCCGCCCGAACTCGATATTCCGCTGGTCGAGCCGATGCAGCCCTACAAGGACCAGATCGCCGATCTGACCCGGCAGGTCGGCGCCATCTTCCCGCGCGAGTCGATGAAGGACCGCTCGGGCAGCTCGATCATGGATGCGAAGACCCAGGTGACGCGGGTTTCCGGCATTTCCATTCTCGATACCGCCAAGTATCCGCTGGAGTCGAATTTCTGCCTGGCGCTGATCCATGAAATCAGCGACGACAACGACAATGCGCTGTTCAACACCGCCATCGCCGCCGACGTCAATTTGCACGGCGATGCCGCAGTCATGGTGTCCGACGCGGTGCGCGGCGCCGGCAATGCGCCGAATGCCGTATCGGCGGCGGCCTGCGCCGTGATTGGGCCGAAGCGGGTCAACGGCGCCTGCAAGGCCGCCGACGTGCTGATCGACCTGTTCGGTCATACCGGTTTGCATACCGGCGACCAGACCGATTTCGATTTTTCCGCCGTCAAGGCCAGTCGCGAGCAGCTCGCCGCCCTGCTTGGCAAGAAAGCCGATGCCAAGGCGGTGGCCATGCTTGCCGCACTCAAGGCGCGGCGCACCAAGTCGATTTTCGTCGACTACCTGCGTTCGCTGGGCGGGCATCCGACCGCCGACGCGGTGTTGGCCGCCATCACCACCAGCATCTGCTGGGGCGCCCTGATTCGCAAGAAGATCGCGCGCACCACCGCCCACAATTTCCCGTGGTACGTCCGCTTGTTCGCCACCATCATCGGCGCTTCGGTCGATGGCGCGCAGCACAAGGCCGACAGCTTCCGCGGCGTTGCCAACAAGGAACTGCTGAACAAGTGGTCGGCCACCGAGATCGCCTACTTGGCGTTGCTTGGCGAGAAGCCGACGCCGGAAAAACTTTTCCCGTTCCAGGTATTGCTGGGCCTGATCATCTCCAACGGCGTCGGCACTATTTCCGCCCAGGGCTGCAAGGGCGCGGTTTCTGCCGACGGCCCGGAATCGCCGGAGCGCGTGCAGATCAACAAGGCGATGATCGGCTTCCTCACGCATACCGGCTTTGCCCACGGCGGCAACGGTTTCGAGGGCATCCAGTTCCTCATCGAGCAGTTCGGCAAGACCAAGCTCAAGGATGCCGGCGATGCCAAGCACGGACTCGACCTCAAGGCCATGGGCACCCGCTTCGCGGAAGTCTTTGGCGCCGAGAAGAAGGCCCGCAAGGGCGTCGGCGAAAGCGTGCGCAACATTCCCGGCGTCAACCATCCGGTGTTCAAGAACCAGTTGGTCAACAAGGATCCGCGCGAGGTCTACCTGTCGCAGCTTTTCAAGGAGCGCGGCGAAACCAACGTCTTCCACGACTTCTACAGCGCGCTGGTCCAGGCTCTCTACGACAGCGGCGTCACGGCCAATGTTTTCTGCGTGAATATCGACGCAGTGATCGCGGCCTTGCTGCTGAAGCTGCTGTGGCCGCGCTACCGCTCCGGCGCCTTCTCCGAGGAAGCCATGGAAAATGCCGCGTTTACGGCCTTCCTGTTCGGGCGCACGGTCGGCTGTGCCGGCGAAATCGACGACCACATCAACCGCGGTCGCAACATGGACACCCGCACGCCGGCATCGCAATGCACCTTCGTTTCCTGACCGCCCGCCGATCCCCGATATATCTATTCAGCATTCAATAGCGAGGAACTCATGACAGCACTCAACGTCGCGCAAAAGATTCTTCTGGCCAATTCCGCCGAAAAGCTCGCGCAACTCCCCGCGCCGGGGCAGCCAATGGAAATCCTGTTCACTCATACGCTCTACCAGGACGCCACGGGCACGGCCGCCGCGCTCGCCTTCGAGAAGATGGGCGTCGAGCGGGTGAAAACCACCGCCGTGATCGTCGTCGATCACAAGACCCTGCAAGTCGGCTACATCGATGGCGACGACCACCGCTATCTGGAAACCTTCTCCAAAAAATACGGCTGCTGGTTTTCGCGCGGCGGCAACGGCATTTGCCATAGCGTGTTCCTGGAGGATTTCGCGGCACCCGGCAAATCGGTGCTCGGCTCCGACTCCCACACCACCAACGCCGGCGGCATGGGCATGCTGGCGCTGGGCGCGGGCGGCACCGACGTCAGCTTCGCCATGGCCGGCACCTCCTACAAGATCGAAATGCCGAACGTGGTGGAGGTCCGTCTTACCGGCGCCCTGCATCCGGGCGTACTGGCCAAGGACGTGATCCTGAACGTGCTCAAGGTCATCGGCATCAAGGGCAACAAGGGCATCTGCCTGGAGTACACCGGGCCGGGGCTGAAGAGCCTCAACGTCACCGACCGCGCCACTGTCTGCAACATGGGAACCGAGGGCGGCGTCGCCTTTTCGATTTTCCCTGCGGACGATGTCACCAAGGCCTACCTCGAAGGCCGGCAGCGCGCCAAAGACTTCCAGCCCTTGGTGGCCGACGCCGGCGCAAGCTATAGCCGCACGGTGGAAATCGATCTGTCGTCGCTGGCGCCGACCATCGCGCTCTACCCGCGCCTGAAATCCATGGAACCGGTCGCCAGCCACGCCGGCATGCCCATCGATACCGTGTTCATCGGCAGTTGCACCAACTCCAACTACGAGAACCTGGCGCGCGTCGGCGAGATCCTGCGCGGCAGGAAAGTCAAAGTGGATACCGCCATCGCCCCCGGCTCACAAGCCATCGCGCGCCAACTGGCGGCGGCCGGCTACCTGGAAATTTTCTACGCGGCCGGTGTGCGGGTCATGGAGAACGCCTGTAGCGCCTGCATCGGCCAGGGTTTCAGCCCACCCAGCAACGGCGTGATGCTGTCCACCGCCAATCGCAATTTCGCCGGTCGTTCCGGAACCGAAAGCGCCCAGGTGCATCTGGTCAGCCCGGTCACCGCCGCCGCCAGCGCCGTCATGGGCTGCCTGACCGATCCGCGCGACCTCATCAGCGGCGACCTCGCCTTCAAGCACGTGCCGCCGGTGGTCGACATGGGCGCTTATGTGGCGCCGCTGCCTGCCGCCGAAGCCGCCAAGGTGGTGATGCGTTACGGCCCAGACATCGCGCCGCTGCCGACATTGACGGGCCTGCCCGCAAAGCTGCAAGGCGAAGTCCTGCTCAAGCTCGGCGATGAAGTCACCACCGACCTGATCCAGCCCGCCGGCAAGTATCTGTCATTGCGCTCCAACGCCGACGAATATGCCAAGCAGGCCACCTTCATTCAGGCCGACAAGACATTCAGCGCCCGGGCGGCGGCGGTACGCGACGCCGGCGGTCATGGTTTCCTCGTTGCCGGCGACGGCTACGGCATGGGCAGCTCGCGCGAACACGCCGGACTGTGCCCGCGCATCCTGGGCATCCGCGCCATCGTGGCCAAGGGCTTCGAGCGCATCCACCTTGCGAACCTGGCCAACTTCGGCATCCTGGCGCTGACCTTCGAGAATCCGGCGGACCTTGATCGCATCGAACAAGGCGCCAAGGTATCTCTCGACACCTCCGGTCTGGAAAGCGGACAGCTCAAACTGGTCGGCGGCGGCGTCGGCGAGATTCCTCTCAAGCTGGCGCAGGGGAAGGAAGACATTCCCATGATTCGCGCCGGCGGTGCGCTTTCGCTGTTCGCCAGCCAGCACGCGGCCTGAACGGAACGCCCCGGAATTCTTGATTGAACAGGAAATTATTATGACGAACGCGATAATCTATTACACCATGGTCGATGAGGCGCCAGCGCTGGCGACTTACTCTCTGCTGCCCATCGTCCAGGCCTTCACCAAGGCCGCCGGCGTTGCCGTTGAAACCAGGAATATTTCCCTCGCCGGCAGAATCCTTGCCAACTTTCCGGAAAACCTGACCGAAGCCCAGCGCGTCAACGACGACCTGACCTGGCTCGGCGAGTTGACGCAAAAACCCGACGCCAACATCATCAAGCTGCCGAATGTCAGCGCCTCCCAGCCGCAGTTGAAGGCCGCGATCAAGGAATTGCAGGCGCAGGGCTACAAGGTTCCGGATTTCCCGGAAGCGCCGCAGAACGATGCCGAGAAGGAGATCAAGGCCCGCTACGGCAAGGTTCTCGGCAGCGCCGTGAATCCGGTGCTGCGCGAGGGCAACTCCGATCGCCGTGCGGCCCTCTCGGTCAAGAACTTCGCCAAGAAGCATCCGCACCGCACGGGCGCTTGGGTATCCGATTCCAAAACCCGCGTCGCGCACATGAATTCCGGCGATTTTTACGGCAGCGAGGTTTCGACCGTCGTTCCCGAGGCCACCAGCGTCCGCATCGAATTTGTCGGCAATGACGGCAAAGCCACCGTGCTCAAGGACAAGCTGAACCTCAAGGCGGGCGAGGTAATCGATGCCTGCGCCATGAACGTCAACAGCCTGCGCGCGTTCTATGCCGAGCAGATCAAGGCTGCCAAGCAGGAAGGCGTGTTGTTGTCGCTGCACCTCAAGGCCACCATGATGAAGGTTTCCGACCCCATCCTGTTTGGTCACGCCGTTTCCGTATTCTTCAAGGATGTGTTCGCCAAGCACGCCGCGACCTTCAAGACGCTGGGCGTGAATCCCAACAACGGTCTGGGCGACCTGTATGCCAAGATCGCCACGCTGCCGGAAGACCAGAAAAAGGCCATCGAAGCCGACATTCAGGCTTGTTACGCTGCGGGTCCGGAACTGGCGATGGTCAATTCCGACAAGGGCATCACCAACCTGCACGTGCCCAGCGATGTGATTATCGACGCTTCGATGCCGCCCATGATCCGCGACGGCGGCAAGATGTGGGGCCGCGACGGCAAGGCCAAGGACACGCTGGCGATGATTCCCGACCGCAACTATGCGGGCGTGTACCATGCCACCGTCGAAGACTGCAAGAAAAACGGCGCGCTCGATCCGGCCACCATGGGCTCCGTGCCCAACGTCGGCCTGATGGCGCAAAAGGCCGAGGAATACGGTTCGCACGACAAGACCTTTGAAGTGGCCGGCGACGGCGCGGTGCGCATCGTCGATGCCTCCGGCAAGACCTTGCTGGAAGTGAAAGTGGAGGCGGGCGACGTGTTCCGTGCCTGCCAGACCAAGGACGCGCCGATCCAGGACTGGGTCAAGCTGGCCGTTACCCGCGCCCGCCTGTCCAACACCCCGGCGATTTTCTGGCTCGACAAGAACCGCGCTCATGACGCGCAGATCATCGCCAAGGTCGAGAAGTATCTCAAGGATCACGACACCTCGGGCCTCGACATCAAGATCATGGAGCCGGCGGATGCCTGCCGCGTCTCGCTGGAACGCATCCGCAAGGGGCTGGACACCATCTCCGTCACCGGCAACGTGCTGCGCGACTACCTCACCGACCTGTTCCCGATCCTGGAACTGAACACCAGCGCCAAGATGCTGTCCATCGTGCCGCTGATGAACGGCGGTGGCCTGTTCGAGACGGGGGCCGGCGGCTCGGCGCCGAAGCATGTCCAGCAGTTCCAGGAAGAAGGCTATCTGCGCTGGGATTCGCTGGGCGAATTCCTGGCGTTGGGTGTGTCGCTGGAGCACCTGGCGCAGACCTTCAAGAACGACAAGGCGCAGGTTCTGGCCGATACGCTCGATCAGGCCAACGGCAAGATTCTCGACAACAACCGCTCGCCGGCGCGCAAGGTTGGCGAACTGGACAATCGGGGCAGCCACTTCTACCTCGCCCAGTACTGGGCGCAGGCGCTGGCCGCGCAAAGCAAGGACAAGGAGATTCAGGCGCGGTTCGCGCCCCTGGCCAAGGCGCTGACCGACGGCGAGGCGAAGATTCTTGGCGAACTGACGGCGGCCCAGGGGAAACCCGTGGATATGGGCGGCTACTATCATCCGGATTTTGAAAAGACATCGAAAGCCATGCGGCCCAGCGCAACTTTGAATGCGGCCCTGGCTGCTCTCGGTTAGTCGAGGGCGGCGGCGGACGAACTGACGGATATATAAGGAACGGGAATGGAAAGCGACAAGCAAGCAAGTCAGGAAGGCGGCAAGCGGCAACGCGTGCAGGCGAACATGGTCAAGGTATTCATCATGGGCAAGCCCCATGTCGTGCCGGAACATGCGACCATCATGCGCGCGATCGAGCACGCCGGACACCAGATCATTCGTGGCGCCGGTTGCCGCGAAGGATTCTGCGGCGCTTGCGCCACCATCTATCGACTGCCCGGCGACTTCAAGCTGTACACCGGCCTGGCCTGCACCACGCTGGTCAAGGAAGGCATGTCGCTGACGATGATTCCGTCGGTGCCGATGGAAAAAACCGTCTACGACCTCGAAAAGCTCAAGCCCAACGTCAATACGATCCTGGAGGTCTACCCGGTCACTTTCCGTTGCGTCGCCTGCGGTACCTGCACCAAGGCCTGTCCGCAAAAGCTGCCGGTGATGGACTACATCCAGGCGGCGATGCGCGGCGACATCGCCGCGGTGGCGGACATGTCATTCGACTGCGTCGCCTGCGGCCTGTGCGCCCTGCGTTGCCCGGCGGAACTGATTCAGCACGAAGTCGGCATCCTCTGCAAGCGGCTTACCGGGCGCTACCTGCGCAAGGAAAGCAAGGAGCTCGATGACCGCCTCGCCGAAGTGCGTTCCCGCAAGTTCGACGCCGAATATGCCGAGCTGATGGAAATGGACACGTCCGTCCTGAGCAAGCTTTATTACGGTCGCGACATTGAGCCGTAAGCCGTCCCGCAATTTCCACGTCAACCAGACCGACGATTGCAAATCGACGGGTTATTGGGAGTAAAAGATGTATCCAGATTATCTAGCCGAGACGCTGAAAGCTGTCGAGCGAACCCGGCCCGCGCGACTCGAACTGGCCATGAGCGGCCAGCCCGTCTATCCGCCGATGAACGCCGACGAGCGCAAGGACGTGCTGTCCAAATACCACCCTGACTTTGCGGCGGGCGCCAAGCGTCCGGTTCGCGTCGGTCCCAATCGCGGCGAGGACATCACCACCGAGGTGGCCGATATGCTGGAGGCGCACTCGATGATCGAGCCGAAGCTGATGGACATCCATCTGCGCGAGCCCGACTACGAGACCGACCTGCTCATCATTGGCGGCGGCGGCGCCGGTTGCTGGGCGTCGATCACCGCCATGCGCAATGGCGTCAAATCGCTGATCGCCACCAAGCTGCGCATGGGCGATGCCAACACCATGATGTCCGAGGGCGGCATGCAGGCGGCGGTATCGAAGACCGATTCGCCGACCCGCCACTACCTCGACGCCATCGGCGGCGGTCACTTCGAGAACATTCCCGAACTGGTCCGCGTGCTGACCGAGGACGCGCCCGACGTGGTGCGCGATCTGGAAAACCTCGGCGTCATCTGGGACAAGATGGACGACGGCGCTATGCAGGTGCTGCACGGCGGCGGCACTTCCAGGAAGCGCATGGTCTCCTGCCGCGACCTCATCGGCGCCACCATCATGCGCACGCTGATGGACGAGGTGAAGAATCACCCCGACATGATTTCAGTGCGCGAATTCGAACCGGCGGTGGAACTGATTCTCGACGAAAACGGCCACTGCGCCGGCGCCGTGCTCTACAGCCTCGACACCGAACAGTTCCTTACCGTCAAGGCCAAATCCACCATCATCACCACCGGCGGTTTCGGTCGTCTGCACATTCGCGGCTTCGCCACCACCAACCATTACGGCGCCACCGGCGACGGCCTGGTTATCGGCTACCGCGCCGGCGCCCAGCTCAAGTTCATGGACTCGGTGCAGTACCATCCGACCGGAGCGGTATTCCCCGAGCAGATCGCCGGCTTCCTGATTACCGAAAAGATTCGTGGCGCCGGCGGCCAGCCGCTCAACAAGTTCGGCGAACTGTTCGTCTTCCCGCGCGAGCCGCGCGACATCGAGTCGGCCGCCATCATTCGCGAGTGCAGCGCCGACCGCAACAACGGCGTCGACACCTTTGTCGGTCGTACCGGCGTCTGGCTCGACTCGCCGCTGATCGACATGATCCACGGCGACGGCTACACCCGTCACCAGTTCCCCGGCATGTGCCGCCAGTTCGACCGCTTCGGCATCGACATCGTCAAGCAGCCGATGCTGGTTTACCCGTCGCTGCACTACCAGAACGGCGGCATCGGCATCAACGAGCGCTGCGAGACCAATATTCCCGGCCTGTATGTCGCCGGCGAGGCCTCCGGCGGCGTCCATGGCCGCAACCGCCTGATGGGCAACTCGGTGCTCGATTACAACGTCTTCGGTCGTCGCGCCGGCCAGTACGCCAGCGAATACGCCAAGAGCGCCAAGATCGTCGGCAAGCTCAACGTCGACCATGTCGCCGCCCATGCCGCCGAACTCCAGCGCGAGAACATCACCACCGACCTCGTTTCGCCGCTCATCCTGCCGTCCTATACCCCGGATGACGTCAAGATCCAGCAGATGGCCCGCCTCGGCAATATCCCGGCGCGGCATTCCATGCTGCGCAGCCGCTTGGCGTCCAGTTAGCGCAAGACCCACCCTTGATCTGAGCGCGAGGGCGTTGAAGTAGAAAGTCGGCGTTGGCGACACGGCGGTTCGAGCCAGCGGATGACGCGGATTGCCCCAATGCTAGCGTTTTGCCAGCCTTGGGGCCTTGTCTGCACAGGAGTTCCGCCATGCCTACCCTCGTTCTGCGAAACGTGCCCAACGAACTTTACGGCAAGCTCAAGGCCGCTGCTGCCGCGCACCATCGCTCCATGACGCAAGAGGCTATTGTCGCGCTGAGCGCCGCGATGGGTGCGTCGGCGCCGCAAGCCAAGCCATCCACCGAGGGGACTTTGGCCTGGCTCGATGCCATGGTCTGGCCACGCCTCACCGATGATAATCGCACGCCCGATCAGATCGTCGGCTACGACGTCCATGGCCTCCCCGGTTGACGCGGTCGTCGATACCAGCGCGCTGGTCGCCATCCTGCTGCGCGAGAGCGATGCGGTCGTTTACCTCGATGCCCTTGCGCGCCAATGCGACGCGCTCCTGCTGTTCAAGGGTGGAGACTTTGGGCTGACCGACGTTTCTCGCGCGATCTGAACAGCGGTCGCGAAGCAGCCGGAAAGTTCTGTGGCACGCAGAAAGTCGGCGCTGGCGACACGGCGCGGTTTGCGTCGGACGCTTTTTCCGGCCCGAATCAAGTACGATAGCGCCTTCTTTCTATTACCCCGCTGAATGTCCTGTGCCGATAGTTTGCGGCAAGACTCGTTCAGCTTTTTTTTGGTGCCGGAGCCGCAATGAAGAAAATTCGCAAGCTGTTGATCGCCAACCGCAGTGAAATCGCGATTCGCGTCATGCGCGCGGCGAACGAGCTGGGCATACACACGGTGGGCATCTATTCCAACGAGGATCGTTTTGCCCTGCACCGCTTCAAGGCCGACGAGAGCTACCTGGTGGGCAATGGCAAGAAGCCGCTACAGGCCTACCTCGACATCGACGACATCATCCGCATCGCCAGGCAGGCCAAGGTCGATGCGATCCATCCCGGCTACGGATTCCTCTCGGAGAATCCCGACTTCGCCGAGGCTTGCGCGAATAACGGCATCATATTTGTTGGCCCGACCGCCTTGGTCATGCGTACCCTGGGCAACAAGGTCGCGGCGCGCAACGCCGCCGTGGCCGCCGGCGTGCCGGTGATGCCGGCCACCGAGCCCCTGCCGCACGACTACAACAAGGCCAGGAAACTCGCTGCGGCGATCGGCTATCCGCTGATGCTGAAGGCCAGTTGGGGCGGCGGCGGGCGCGGCATGCGCGTCATCGAATCCGATGCCGACCTCAAGGCGCAACTCGACATCGCCCGGCGCGAAGCCCTGGCGGCTTTCGGCAACGACGAGATGTATCTTGAGAAGCTGGTGAAAAACGCCCGTCACGTCGAAGTCCAGATCATCGGCGACACGCACGGCCAGGCGGTGCATCTGTTCGAGCGCGACTGTTCGGTGCAGCGGCGCAACCAGAAGGTGGTCGAGCAGGCGCCGGCGCCCTATCTGTCGAACGAGCAGCGCGAACTGCTCTGCGCCGCGGCCTTGAAGCTGGCCAGGGCGGTGAATTACACCCATGCCGGCACGGTCGAGTTCCTCATGGATGGCGACACCGGCAACTTCTATTTCATCGAGGTCAACCCGCGCATCCAGGTCGAGCACACCGTCACCGAACAGGTCACCGGCATCGATATCGTCAAGGCGCAGATCAGCGTCAGCGAAGGCGCGAAGATCGGCAAAAAGGATTCGGGCCTTCCGGCGCAGAGCAAAATCCGCCTTTCCGGCCACGCCCTGCAATGCCGCGTCACCACCGAAGACCCGGAGAATGCATTCACGCCCGACTACGGCCGCATCAGCTCTTATCGCAGCGCCGCCGGCTTCGGCATTCGTCTCGATGCCGGCACCGCCTATACCGGCGCGGTGATTACCCCCTATTACGACTCCCTGCTGGTCAAGGTCACGGCCTGGGCGCCGAACGCGGCGGAGGCGATTCACCGCATGGGCCGCGCCCTGCGCGAATTCCAGGTGCGCGGCTTGTCCACCAATCTGCACTTCCTCGAAAACCTCATCAACCATCCGAAGTTCGTCGCCGGCGAGTGTTCCACCCGTTTCATCGATACCCATCCGGAATTATTCCATTTTCCCAAGCGGCGCGACCGCGCCTCGCGCCTGTTGAGCTTCGTTGGCGAGGTGGTGGTCAATGGCAACGACGAGGTCAAGGGCCGCGTGCTGCCCAAGCTGCCGCTGAACGTGCCGCTGATGCCGAAGACCGATCTTTCCGCGCCAGTGCCGCCGGGTACCCGCGACCGCCTCAAAAAGCTCGGCGCGCAAGGCTTCGCGCAATGGATGAAGGCGCAGCCGCAAGTGCTGCTGACCGACACGACGATGCGCGACGCGCACCAGTCGCTGTTCGCCACGCGCATGCGCACCACCGACATGCTCGCCATCGCGCCGCACTATGCGCGCGACCTGCCTGAGCTGTTCTCGCTGGAATGCTGGGGCGGCGCGACCTTCGACGTCGCCATGCGCTTCCTCAAGGAAGACCCGTGGGAGCGCCTGGCGGCCCTGCGCGAGGCGGTGCCCAACATCCTGTTGCAGATGCTGCTGCGCTCGGGGAATGCCGTCGGTTACACCAACTACGCCGACAACGTGGTGCGCTATTTCGTCCAGCAGTCGGCGGCGGCCGGCATGGATGTGTTCCGCGTCTTCGACTCGCTGAACTGGGTCGACAACATGCGCGTGGCGATGGATGCGGTGCAGGAGAGCGGGGCGCTGTGCGAGGCGGCGATCTGCTACACCGGCGACTTGTTCGACGCCAGCCGTCCCAAGTACAACCTCAAATATTACGTGGACATGGCCAAGCAGTTGGAAAAGGCCGGCGCCCACATCCTCGGCATCAAGGACATGGCTGGCGTCTGCCGCCCGCGCGCCGCCCGCGCCCTGGTCAAGGCGCTGAAGGAAGAGGTCGGCCTGCCGATCCACTTCCATACCCACGACACCAGCGGCGCGTCGGCTGCCAGCGTGCTGGCGGCCATCGAGGCCGGCGCCGATGCCGTCGATGGCGCGATGGACGCGATGAGCGGCCTCACCTCGCAACCCAACCTCGGCGCCATCGTCGCCGCGCTGGAAGGGTCGGAGCGCGACACCGGCATCGGCATCGCGCGCCTGCAGCCGTTCTCGCGCTACTGGGAAGGCGTGCGGCATTACTACTCGCCGTTCGAGGCCGACATGCGGTCCGGCACCTCGGATGTCTATCGCCACGAAATGCCCGGCGGCCAATACACCAATCTGCGCGAGCAGGCCCGCTCGATGGGGCTTGAGCATCGCTGGGCCGAGGTTTCCCAGGCCTATGCGGATGTCAATAAGCTGTTCGGCGACATCGTCAAGGTCACGCCCTCATCCAAGGTGGTCGGCGACATGGCGCTGTTCATGGTGGTCAATGACCTGACGCCCGAGGATGTGGCCAATCCCGACAAGGAAGTGGCCTTCCCCGATTCCGTGGTCTCGCTGTTCCGCGGCGAAATGGGCTTTCCTGCCGATGGCTTCCCCAAGGCACTGCAAAAGAAGATATTGAAAGGCAAGAAGCCGATGGCCGGTCGTCCCGGCGCCGTCATTCCGCCCGCCAACCTCGATGCCTTGCGCGCCCAGGGCGAGAAGACCATCTCCCGGCCCATGAGCGACACCGATTTTGCCTCCTACCTGATGTACCCCAAGGTGTTCGCCGACTTCGCCGAACACCAGCGCCACTACGGCGATGTCTCGCAACTGCCGACGCCGGTGTTCTTCTACGGCCTGTGCGAACGCGACGAGATGGCGGTGACCATCGACCAGGGCAAGTCGATCGTGGTCAGGCTCAACGGTCGCACCGATACCGACGAGGAGGGCATGGTCAAGCTGTTCTTCGAACTCAACGGCCAGCCGCGCGACATGCGGGTGCACAAGGCCGGCGCCGTGTCGACCGTGCAAGTCCATCCGAAGGCCGATCCGGCCAATCGCAAGCACGTCGCGGCGCCGATGCCCGGCATGGTGGCGACGGTGGCGGTGAAGGCCGGCGCCAAAGTCACCCGCGGTTCGCCGCTGGTGTCGATCGAGGCGATGAAAATGGAATCGATGATCACCGCCGAGACCGATGGCACCGTCATCAAGGTCTATGTCGTCCCCGGCGACAAGGTCGATGCCAAGGATTTGATGATCGAACTGGGGTGAAGCGACCGACGAAATAACCGCCGGAAGCTGGAAAAGCGTTTACCACGGCGGGCACGGGGAACACGGGGAAACCCAGGACGTTGCATTAACCCCGTGTTCCCCGTGGTGAAAGCCGTTGGATTTTGCTCACGAAATGTCCCGCCACTTGATCGAACAACCGATGCCCGACGTCTGCTGCGCCGGACCCTGTCCGCTCAGGGCGACTTGCCGCATCGCCTCGAACAGGTCGCGGCGGGCGGTTTCCGGGGCGGTATCCTTGCGTGACTCGTCGAGGCGACCGCGATACTGCAATTCCAGCTTGTCGTTGAAGCCGAAGAAATCCGGCGTGCATATTGCGCCGTAGGCTTTGGCCACCTCCTGCGACTGATCCAGCACATAGGGAAAGGGGAAGGCCAGGTCCGTCGCGATCCGCTCCATGTTCTGCCATGAGTCTTCCGGATAGTCGCTCGGGTCGTTGCTCATGATGGCGATGCTGCCGATGCCAAGCGTGGCAAGCTCGCGGGCGTCGCGCACGATGCGGTGGATAACCGCTTTGACATAGGGGCAATGGTTGCAGATGAACATCACCAGCAAACCCCTGGGGCCGCGCGCGCTGGCCAGGCTGTGACGTTTGCCGTCGACGCCCGGCAGATCGAAGTCGGTGGCCGGGCGACCGAAGTCGCAAACCGGCGGGGAAAGGCTGACCATGCGCTGTCTCCTGTTCAAAGGACGAAAAAAAGAGGGCGATTGCCCGCGGCTCTGTTGCCGAGCCTTACACCAGACCCTTGATGGCGAATTCGTCGTTGCTGAAAATGTCATCGGCCCCGGACGCCGCACCGACCTTGACGGCAAAGACGCTGATGCCCTTGAGATTGTGCGTTCGCGCGCCGCGAATCTTGGTGAAGTCCATGGGGCAGGGCGAGGCGGTGTCTGGGGTAGCCGGGGAATATACCCCGGCTGGGAGTCGGTAGGCAACGCGCGGAATCGCACGGCAGTGCTTGGGGTGTTATTTTCGGGCCAGTGGGCTACCATATAAATTGTGACGCACGCCGGCCCGAAATCGGCGATTGACCGCAGTGTCCAGCGTCAGCGATACTCCTCGAAGGCTCTTTGGATTTCCTGTCTTCACCTGCTTTGCGATTAACGTCTTGTACGTTCGTTAGTCCGAATCGTTTAAGAACGGGGTGCCCCATGAAAAACTGGAAACTCTCCACCAAGCTGGCCGTGCTGGTTGCCATCGCCGTCGCCAGTGTGATTCTCAGCATCGCCATCGGCCTGCTGCAATTGCGCGGACATTTGCTCGAAGACCGCAAGCTGAAGACGCGCCATGTCGTCGAAGTGGCCCACGGCGTGATGCAGCGTTACCACCAGTTGGAACAGCAGGGCGTCCTCAATGCGGAGGCCGCGCGCAAGGGGGCGGTCGAGACCCTGCGCATCCTGCGTTACGAGAAGGACGAGTATTTTTTCATCACCGATCTCGATAGCCGCATGGTGATGCACCCGTTCAAGCCCGAACTCGAAGGCAAGGACTTGTCCGACACGAAAGATCCCGCCGGCAAGCGCCTGTTTGCCGAGTTCGTCGCGACCGTGCGTGCGCGGGATGCCGGGTTTGTCGATTACCTCTGGCCCAAGCCTGGCAAGTCGGAGCCGGTGCAGAAGCTTTCCTATGTCCAGGGCTTCAAGCCCTGGGGCTGGCTGGTCGGTTCGGGCATCTACATCGACGATGTCGAGGATGCCTTCCGCGCCGGCATGCTCAGGCAGGGCGGCGTGGTGCTCGTGGTGCTGGTCGTCCTGATCGGCTTCTCGGTGGTCGTGGTGCGCATGGTGGTGCGACCGGTCAGGGAGACGATGCGCGTCGTCGAGAGCATGGCCGAAGGCGACCTGACCGTGCAGTCCGACTACGACGGCAAGGACGAAATCGGCATGCTGCTCAAGGATGTCAAGCGCATGGCGGCGAGCCTCAAGCAGGTGATCGGCCATATTCTCGAAGACGCCAACGCCCTGGCCAACGCGGCCGACCAGATTTCGGCCACCTCGCATTCGCTGTCCCAGTCCACCAGCGAACAGGCGGCGAGCGTCGAGGAGACCTCGGCTGCGGTCGAGCAGATGGCCTCGTCGATCGCGCAGAACAAGGACAACGCCAAGGCGACCGAGACGATCGCCGTCAAGGTGTCGCAGGAAGCGACGAAAGGCGGCGTTGCCGTGCGCGAGACCTCGGCGGCGATGGGGCAGATCGCCGGCAAGATCGGCATCATCGACGACATCGCCTACCAGACCAATCTCCTGGCCCTGAACGCCGCCATCGAGGCCGCGCGTGCCGGCGAGCACGGCAAGGGCTTTGCGGTGGTCGCCGCCGAAGTGCGCAAGCTGGCCGAACGCAGCCAGGTGGCCGCGCAGGAAATCAGCACGCTCGCTGGCCAGAGCGTGGCCAAGGCCGACCAGGCCGCCGAACTGCTGGAAGAGATCGTGCCCAGCATCGGCAAGACCGCGAACCTGATCAAGGAGATCGCCGCCGCCTCGGAAGAGCAGAGCAACGGCGCCATGCAGATCAGCCAGGCGGTGAGTCAAGTCAGCCAGGCCACCCAGCACAATGCCAGCGCGTCGGAAGAACTGTCCGCCACGGCCACGATGCTGAACCAACAGGCTCAGGATCTGAAGGAAGCGATGGCGTTCTTCAAGATCTGAGCGCCCCTACGGAGCGGGGCGGCGGATCGGCAAGACGACGCGGAAGCACGAGCCCTTGCCGACTTCGCTGCGCACCTCGATGCGGCCCTGATGTTTTTGCACGATGCCGCAGGACACCGACAAGCCAAGTCCGCCGCACGCTGACGAAATCCTGCGTGCACACCGCGCATGCACTGTCCCCAAAATTTGGCGATAATGCCGACATGATACCGAGATTCTTCTGTCCGTTTCCGCTTCACCCCGGCGCCACCGTCGAGTTGGCGGCCGAGGCGGCTCACCACGCGCTGAAGGTTCTGAGAGTCGGCGCTGGCGACACGGCGATTCTGTTCGACGGGCGCGGCGGGCAGTGGTCGGCCACGCTCAACCCGGTCGGCAAGGCCTTGCGCGCAACGCTGAACGAATTCGACGACAGTGACTGCGAGCCGCCGCTGGCCCTGACGCTGGTGCAGGCGCTGCCCGCCAGCGACAAGATGGACTGGGTGGTGCAAAAAGCGGTTGAGCTGGGCGTCGTTTGCATCCAGCCGGTGACGGCAAAACGCAGTCTGGTCAGGCTTTCCGGCGAACGCGCCGCACGCCGCGCCGAGCATTGGCGCAACATTGCCATCGCCGCCTGCGAGCAGTCCGGGCGCAATCGCGTGCCGACGGTGGCGCCAATTCTTGATCTGCCGCAATATCTTGGCCTCGCAGCGCAGGACAATGCGCTACGCTTCGTCTGTGCGCCGGGCGCCGCCGGTTCCCTGCGCGACCGGGCGGCGCCGTCGGTACCGGTCAGCCTGCTGGTGGGTCCGGAAGGCGGTTTTGAAGAAGATGAAATGTTGGCGGCGCGGGTCGCCGGTTTCCATCCCATCGGGCTGGGGCCGCGCGTGCTACGCACTGAAACCGCCGGGCTTGGCGCCGTGGCGGCAATGATGGCACTTTGGGGAGACTGGTAATGTTCGAATCTGCGGAAATCGGTCACAAAATCGACAAGGACACTTACAAGAAGGCGGTTCCGGAACTGCGCGCGGCACTGCAGGATGCCCAGTACGACCTCAAGGAGAACGGCAAGATTCCGGTGGTCGTGCTGGTCAGCGGTCAGGATGGCGCCGGCAAGGGCGAGACCATCAATATTCTTTACGAGTGGATGGACCCGCGCTTCATCTCGACCCTGGCGTTTTCGGCGCCGACCGATGAAGAAAAGGCGCGGCCTTTCATGTGGCGTTACTGGCGCGCGCTGCCGCCCAAGGGGCGCATCGGCGTGTTCGCCGGGTCCTGGTATTCGAGCCCGATTCATGACCGGCTCGACGGCGGCATGAGCAAGGCCGGCATGGATGCGCGCATCGACCAGATCAACCGCTTCGAGGCCATGCTGGTCAATGAGGGCGCGCTGGTGCTGAAATTCTGGTTCCACCTGACAAAGGATGGCCAGAAGCGCCGCCTGAAGGCGCTGGAAAAAGACCCGAAGACCGCCTGGCGGGTGACCAAGTGGAACTGGGACCGCCTCAAGACCTACGACAAGCTGCAGGATGTCGTCGGCCACGTGCTGCGCATGACCAATACGCCCTGGGCGCCCTGGATCATCATCGAGGGCGAGGATGACCGCTATCGTTCGTTGACCACCGGCAAGATCCTGCTCGAAGCGATTCGCCAGCGCCTGTCCGACGCCGGCAAGCAGACCACCCCGGTGGCGCCGCCGATACGCGTGAACATCGATGGCCGCAACGTCCTGTCCGAACTCAGGCTCACGCATCAATTGAGCGACAAGGAATACGACGATCAACTGGCGAAATGGCAAGGCAAGCTGTCCGAACTGGTGCGCGATCCGCGCTTCAAGGACCGCTCGCTGGTGTGCGCTTTCGAGGGGGCGGACGCCGCCGGCAAGGGCGGCGCCATACGCCGCATCATCGCCGCGATGGATGCGCGCGACTACCAGATCATTCCGGTGGCCGCGCCGACCGAGGAAGAACGCGCGCAACCCTACCTCTGGCGCTTCTGGCGCCACATGCCGCGCCAAGGCCGCGTCGCCATCTTCGACCGCACCTGGTATGGCCGCGTGCTGGTCGAGCGCGTCGAGGGCTTCTGCGCCGACGCCGACTGGTTGCGCGCCTATACCGAAATCAACGATTTCGAGCACGACCTCGCCGGCGCCGGCGTCATCGTCTGCAAATTCTGGCTGCAGATCAGCCAGGAAGAGCAGTTGAAGCGCTTCAAGGAGCGCGAGAAGATCGAGTTCAAGCGCTTCAAGATCACCGAGGAAGACTGGCGCAACCGCGAGAAATGGGATCCCTACCAGGAGGCCATCTGCGACATGGTGGATCGCACCAGCACGGGGACCGCGCCGTGGACGCTGGTGGAGGCCAACGACAAGGGCTATGCCCGGGTCAAGATCCTGCGCACGATTTGCCAGCGGCTCGAAGCCGAACTGGACGGTAAACCCTTGCCGACCGAGAAGCCTGAAAAACCGCCCAAGGCCGACAACGAGAAGAAGGCAGGCAAAGAGTCCAAGGGAAAGAAGGCGGACAAGAAAGCGCCGACCGCGCCGCCGGCATCGCCGGTGAAGGCCCCCGCCCCCGCGCCGAAGCCGCCCAGGCCCAAAGCCCCCGCCGCAGCCAAAACAGTCGCACCGAAGAAAGGCAAACCCGCCACATGACTCTGGAAACCCGCGGCAGTCAGCCGGACACCGATGCCCGCCTGGTCGCCTGGGTGCGTCAGGCGGCGCCTTACATCCACGCCTTTCGCGGTCGCACTTTCGTTATCGCCTTCGGCGGCGAAGTGCTCGAAGCGGGCGCCGCCCAAGCGCTGATTCATGACATTGCGCTGCTCGACAGCATGGGCATCCGGCTGGTGCTGGTGCATGGGGCGCGACCGCAAATCGATGCCGAGATGCGCGCGCGCGGCCTCGTGCCGAAATTCCACAAGGGCTTGCGCGTCACCGATGCCGAGGCGCTGGAATGCGTCAAGCGCGCCATGGGCGTCACTCGCATCGAAATCGAGGCGCTGCTTTCGCAAGGGTTGCCGAACACACCGATGGCCGGCGCATTCCTGCGCGTCACCGGCGGCAATTTCATCACCGCGCGCCCGGTCGGCGTGGTCGACGGCATCGATTTCCAATATACCGGCGCGATACGCAAGGTGATCGCCGAGGAAATACAGGCCGATCTCGCCCAGGAAAACGTGGTGCTGATTACGCCGATCGGCGCATCGCCCACCGGCGAGATTTTCAACCTGTCCTGTGAAGACGCGGCCGAGGCGGTGGCGGTGGCGGTCAAGGCCGACAAGCTGATCTACCTGTGCGATGCGCCGGGACTGGTCAACGCCAAGGGCGCCCTGATCGATGCCCTGACCGCCGATGAAGCGCAGAAACTCGCCGCCCGGAATTCGCCGGCGCAGGCGCCGGAAATCGCCCGCGTCCTGCCCAACGCCATCCGCGCCTGCCGCGCCGGAATCGGTCGCGTGCATTTTCTCGACGCCCGCGCCGACGGCGCGATGCTGATGGAATTCTTTACGCGCGACGGCGTCGGCACGGTGATGACCAGCGCCCCGCTGGCGCAACTGCGTGACGCCAGCATCGACGACGTCGGCGCCATTCTCGGCCTGATCGAACCGCTGGAGGTCGATGGCACCCTGGTCAAGCGCGGTCGCGAGCGGCTGGAAATGGAAATCACGCGCTTCTCGGTGGTGGAACACGACGGCGTCATCGTCGGTTGCGCGGCGCTGTATCCGTTCTCGACCGAGAAGGCGGCGGAAATGGCCTGTCTTGCCGTGGTGCCGGATTTCCGCCGCAGCGGTTACGGCGACCAGTTGCGCAACCACATCGAGGCCCGCGCCAAAAAAATGAAACTGAAGCGGCTGTTTGTGCTGACCACCCGCGCCGCTCACTGGTTCATCGAGCGCGGTTTCGTCGAGGCCGGCGTTGATGAACTGCCGGAAGCGCGGCGCGAACTCTACAACCTGCAGCGCCGCTCGAAAGTGCTGGTAAAGGCCTTGTAGAAAGGCTCTTAGCGCTTGGTGCCCGGCTTTCTGTCAGTCGCCCCAGCGGGCAACTGGGGGACGAAACTCATCCAGGCGCCGCTTTCGATGGTTTTCGGCGCGACCTTCCGGCCTTGATAATATATTTCGATATTTTTGCCTTTTGCGACCCGGAATATTTCGTTTTTTGCAATCGCAATGCTCACCGCCGCATCTTGAGAAACATCGATGCGCGTGCCATCGGCGGGATCATGGCGGCTTTTCCTGAACAGGACGGATGGCTCCTTGCCAACCACCGAGAAAACGCCGGAGGGCTTGCCTGGATTGACCCCTTGCACCAATACCACGTCTTCCGGAATCGTTTCACCAAGGCCTGGCGGGGGCGCTGCAACGGCATCTTCGGCATTCGGCCGGGTATTTGGCGCGTGGGAAGCTGCGTCTCCGGTAGCGGTTTTCGGCTCGTTCGGAGGTGCACCGCCTCCCGGCCCGGATGGCACCGCCGAGACCTCTTGCGCGGAGGAATTCGCCTTGAGCGCGGCATCGACTGCGGGTGGCGCGATCGACGCAAAATATCGGTTGCCCAGCACGACCATGACCACGGCGATCGTCAGCGCAACAAACCAGTTGCGCTTGCCGCCAAAGGACGCCACAAACGTCCCGTCAGCCACCCCTGCATTGGCGATCGGCGTGTCGTATTCGCCGACTGCTGGAGGGTTCCACGGCTGAATACCTTGCTCGTGCTGCAATCGATCCGGATCGGTCGATGCCATTGGAGTCAGGGATCCATCCATGACGCCGCCAGCGTGGATATCGATCAGCTTGTAAAAAGCATCCCCGGCAACGTGGGCGCCGGGTTGAATTTCAATTGACGCGGAAGAATGCAGAGGTCCGGAAACACAACCGCCGACGACGATGTACGGAGCCTTGATGGTGCCAGTAACGCTTCCCGACTTGCCAACGACTATGGTTCCGATGGAATCAACGTCGCACGAAATGTCACCGAGGGCGACCCCCTGAATGCGCAGCACGCCCGTGAAAGACAGATTACCGTCAATGCGCACGCCCGCGCCGATCAGGGTATCGGTGCGACTCTGCGAATAACTCGCGCCTGAGCTCTTAGCGGACAATAGATTCGCCTTTTTTGAAACCGGAAAGTATCGGAACCGTGTCGAACACAATCCGATGGCCATCGCGTAATCCTAATACAAGACGCATTATGGGGCCTTCGGCAGTTCAGTGCATTCCGCGAAACTCGATGTGAACTGCGTGTAAACTGCGCACATCCCCATGTTTTTGGCGAAAGGAAATTCCGTGGCACGCATGGTCAATTGCATCAAGCTCGGGCGCGAGGCCGAAGGTCTCGACCTGCCTCCCATGCCCGGCGAACTGGGCAGGAAACTGTACGAGAACGTCTCGAAAGAGGCGTGGCAGCAATGGGTCAGGTTGCAGACGATGATCATCAACGAGAATCGCCTGAGTCTCGCCGACGCACAGCATCGAAAGTATCTCGCCGAGCAGGTGCAGAAGCACTTCTTCGGCGACGGCGCGGATCAGGTCGGCGGTTACGTTCCGCCGCGCTGATCAGAGATTCTGAAGCTGCCGCGAGACTTCCTTTTCCATCGCTTCCAGCCCGATGTGGCGCACGTCGCGGCCCTGGACCAGATAGACGACATACTCGGCGATATTCTTCGCGTGGTCGCCGATGCGTTCGATGGAACGGGCGACGAACAGAAGATCGAGCGAACCTGAAATGGTGCGCGGATCTTCCATCATGAACGTGATGAGCTGGCGCATCGCGGCCTTGGAGCCGGCGTCGACGTCGCGATCCTGACGCACCACTTCGGCCGAGGCATTCACGTCGAGGCGGGCGAAAGCATCGAGGGATCGGCGCAACATGGCGACGGCGATTTCCGCCGGCGGGCGCAAATTGAGGCGCGGCACGACGCGGGTGTCTCCGCCATGAAGGGCGCGCGCCATCTTGGCGATTTTTTTCGCTTCGTCGCCAATGCGTTCCAGGTCGGTGATGGTCTTTACCACGGTCATGATCATGCGCAGATCGACGGCGGCCGGCTGACGCCGGGCGATGACGTTATTGCAGGCCTCGTCGAGTTCGACCTCGTGCCGGTTGACCAGGCGGTCGGTGGCGATCACCTGTTCGATCAGCGCCATGTCGCCTGATTCGAGTCCGTCCATGGCGCGCATTACCTGCTGTTCGACCAGGCCGCCCATCGCCATCACGCGCGTGCGCAAGCCTTCGAGATCGGCATCGAATTGCCGGCTGATGTGTTCGTGGTTCATGCCGCCACCTCTGTGTGCAATGCCGACACTATAGCGACGGCGTGTGAAGGAATTATTTCAGTGCTCCTGGCGGAAATGCGTCTGCACGCCGTCCGTCGTGGCCAGCAACAGCACATCCGCGCCGCGCTGCGCGAACAAGCCGTTGGTGACGACACCGACGATCTGGTTGATGCGCGCCTCAAGGCCGACCGGATCGGTGATCGACAGGCCGTGCACATCGAGGATGAGATTGCCGTTGTCGGTCACCAGACCCTCGCGCAGTTTCGGCGTGCCGCCAAGCCTGGCCAATTCCCGGCTGACATAGGCGCGCGCCATGGGAATCACCTCCACCGGCAGCGGAAAGCGGCCCATGGTTTCGACCCGCTTGGAAGCGTCGCAAATGCAGACAAAGGTGCCCGCCACGGCGGCCACGATTTTCTCGCGGGTTAGCGCGCCGCCGCCGCCCTTGACCATCGCCATGCCGCCGTCGATCTCGTCCGCGCCATCGACATAAATGCCCATGGCGTCGATATCGTTGAGATCGAGCACGCGGATGCCATGGCCTGCAAGCCGCTTCGCCGTCGCTTCGGAACTCGCCACGGCGCCGCCGAGGCGATCCTTGATGGCGGCGATCTCGTCGATGAAGAAATTCGCCGTGGAGCCGGTGCCGACTCCCAGAATCGCCCCGAGCGGCAAACGGTCCGCCACGTAATCGCGCGCCGCGCGAGCGACGGCCTGCTTCATCTCGTCCTGAGTCATTTGTTTGTTTCGCTCCATTGATCCAGAAGCGATTTTACCGCTTGCGCATGGGCGGCAGGTCGGTGCAGGAACCGTGCGCCATCTCGGCTGCCATGCCGATGCTTTCGCCCAGGGTCGGATGGGGATGGATGGTCCTGCCGATATCCACCACGTCGGCGCCCATTTCGATGGCCAGCGCGATTTCGCCGATCATGTCGCCGGCATTGGGGCCGACGATGCTGCCGCCGATCACGCGATGCGCGCCGTTGTCATCACTGTCATCGAACACCAGTTTGGTGAAGCCGTATTCGGCGCCGTTGGCGATGGCCCGGCCTGACGCCGCCCAGGGAAACTTCGCGATCTTCACCTTGCGCCCAAGCTTCTTCGCTTCGTCTTCGTCGACGCCCACCCAGGCGATTTCGGGAAGCGTGTAAGCCACGCCGGGGATCACCGCCGCGTCAAAATAACTCTTCTGGCCGACTGCGGCTTCGGCGGCGACATGCCCCTGATGCGCAGCCTTGTGCGCCAGCATGGGCTGGCCGACGATGTCGCCGATGGCATAAATGTGCGGCACATTGGTCCGCATCTGGCTATCGACCGGGATGAAGCCGCGCTCGGTCACGGTCACTCCCGCCTTGCCGGCGTCGAGCTTGTTGCCGTTGGGCGCGCGCCCGGCCGATTGCAGGATCATGTCGTAGCGCCGGGCCTCGACCGGCGCCTGCTCACCCTCGAACTTGACCCAGAGGCCGTCGGGTTTGGCGTCGACGGCGATGGTTTTGGTCTTCAGCATCAGCTTGTCGAAGCGCTGCGCGTTCTGCTTTTCCCAGACCTTGACCAGATCGCGATCCGGCCCCTGCATCAGGCCGTCGAGCATTTCCACCACGTCGACGCGAGCGCCCAGCGTGGAATACACCGTGGCCATTTCCAGGCCGATGATGCCGCCGCCGATGACCAGCATATTTTTCGGCATGAAGCGCAGTTCCAGCGCGCCGGTGGAATCGACAATGCGCGGATCCTTGGGAATGAAGGGCAGATGCACGGCGGCGCTGCCGGCGGCGATGATGCATTTCTGAAAGCGGATGACTTTTTTCTCGCCGGTCTTCTCCTGCGCTTCGCCGCTCGTCGCCTCGACTTCGACATGGAAAGCATCGAGGAAGTGGCCGTAGCCGCGCACCGTTTCGACCTTGCGCGCCTTGGCCATGCCGGTCAGGCCCGTGGTGAGCTTGCCTACCACTTTGGCCTTGTGCGCGCGCAGCTTGTCGATATCGACCGTGGGTGCGGCGAAACTGACGCCGAAATCGCCGGCATGCGCCGCCTCTTCCATTACGGCGGCGACATGCAGCAGGGCCTTCGACGGAATGCAGCCGACATTGAGGCAGACGCCGCCCAAGCTGGCGTAGCGTTCGACGATGACCGTCTTCATGCCCAGGTCGGCGGCGCGGAAGGCGGCGGAATAGCCGCCGGGGCCGGCGCCGAGCACCAGCATTTCACACTCCAGGTCGGCTACCTTCACTTCAATGGCGTCACTCATTGCGCTGCCCTTCCAGTTTGATCGCATGGACCACGATCGGCGGTCCGGACGAGGTATCGAACTCAATGCCTGCGGCGACGCCGGCTTCGGCGATTTTCGCCGCCGACAGTTCGCTGTCGTAGAGCGCATGCATGGCGCCCAACGCAAAGTTGCGGCCGGAACCGGCGGCCCAGACCCGGTCGAACTGGAACACCTCGCGATACGAATAGACGCCGTAGATGCCGGAGGGGTTGGCGATCAGCGCGGTGATCTGCGAGCTCTCGTACGGATCGTCTTCGTCTTCCTTGGTGTTGAGGAAGGCATGCTCCTTGAGTATCGGGTGCAACCGGCGGAAGGTTTCATACACCTCCATGCGCGAACCGAGGCGGATATCCTCCAGCTTCGAGAACGCGGAGAGCAGCACCAGATGGTGCGCCGACGAGCCGCAGATGCCGATCCACGAGCCGGCGATGTCGAGGATCTTGTCGTGCTCGCCCTTGTAGCTGCGCGCCAGGCGCGTGTCGCCGAAGGTGGTGAGGCCATCGGCGGCGATGGCGACCTCGTCGCCTTTCTTGACCACGGTCAGCGTAGTCACAACACGCTTCTCCGCATGTCGGCCAGCAGCTTCGTCAGATAGACGTTGAAGCGGGTGGCCAAAGCGCCGTCGATGACCCGGTGATCCGCAGCGAGCGACAGCGGCAGGATCAGGCGCGGGACGAAGGCCTTGCCGTCCCAGACCGGTTTCATCACCGACTTGCTGACGCCGAGAATCGCCACTTCCGGCGCATTCACAATGGGCGAAAAGGAAGTGCCGCCGATGCCGCCGACGCTGGAAATGGTGAAGCAGCCGCCCTGCATGTCGGTTGGCTTGAGCTTGCCTTCACGCGCCTGTTTTGCCAGATCGGCGGTTTCCCGCGCCAGCTCGAACACGCTTTTGCATTCGGCATTCTTGATCACCGGCACCATCAGGCCAGTGGGCGTGTCGGCGGCGAAGCCGATGTTGAAATACTTTTTCAGCACCAGGCGCATTTCGTCGCCCTGGCCGTCGATGGAGGCGTTGAATTCGGGATATTCATGCATCGCCCGAACCACCGCTTTTATCAGGAAGGCGAGCATGGTCAACTTGGCGACTGACTTGTCGCCGGACTTTTCGTTCTCCTGGTTGATCTGCACGCGGAAGGCTTCCAACTCCGTGATGTCGGCGTCTTCGTAATAGGTGACGGCCGGAATCATGGCCCAGTTGCGCGACAGGTTGGCGCCGGAAATCTTCTTGATGCGCGACAGCGGCTGAATCTCGATCTCGCCGAACTTGGCGAAGTCGATCTTCGGCCAGGGCAACAGAGTCAGTTGGCATCCTTCGCCGCCGCCCAGGTTGGCGCCAGCGGCAGGCGCCCCGCTGATGACGTTCTTGACCCAGGCCTGCACATCGCTTTGCAGTATGCGTCCCTTCGGACCGCTGCCCTGCACCCTGGCGATATCGACGCCCAGCTCGCGCGCGAAGCTGCGCACCGACGGGCTGGCGTGGGATGCCTGCCCGTGCAGGCTGTCCGCTGGCGTCGGCATGGCGACGCGGGGTGGTGCGGAAATCAGTTCGGCGTCGCCGGGGCGGAAGTCCGCAACGGCGCTCGGGGCGGGGGCGGAGGCTGGCACAGGCGGGGCTGGCGCGGTCGCTGGCGCCGCCGCTGCTGCTGTTGCTGTTACGGCAGCAGCAACAACCGCCGTATCGCCAGCGCCGACTGTTATCAACGCCAACAACACGCCTTGCGACACCTTGTCGCCCACCTTTACCTTCAGTTCGGTCAGCACGCCCGAAACCGGCGACGGAATATCCACGGTGGCCTTGTCCGACTCGATGGTCAGCAGCGAGTCCTCGGCCTTGACCGCGTCGCCCACCTTGACCAGCAGTTCGATGATCGGCACGTTCTTGAAGTCGCCGATATCCGGTACTTTCACTTCGACAATCTGGTCCATGGCTACACCTTCACCGGGTTGGGCTTGTCGGGATCGAGGCCGTACTTGATGATCGCCTCGGCTACTTTGTCGCGCGGCACCTGGCCGTCGTCGGCCAGGGCGGAGAGCGCGGCCAGCGTGATCCAGTAGCGATCCACCTCGAAGAAGTGGCGCAGCTTTTCGCGGGTGTCCGAGCGGCCGAAACCGTCGGTGCCCAGCACGGTGTAGTGGCGCGGCACCAGCGCGCGAATCTGCTCGGCGAAGATGCGGACGTAATCGGTGGCGGCGATGACCGGCCCGCGCGTCTCCGCCAGGCAGGCGGAAACATGCGCCAGGCGCGGCGTCTCGTTCGGATGCAGCAGATTCCAGCGCGCGCAGTCCTGGCCGTCGCGCGCCAGTTCATTGAAGCTCGGGCAGGACCAGAGATCGGCCTCGACGCCCCAGTCGTTCCTGAGCAACGCGGCGGCGGCAATGGCCTCCATGAAGATCGTTCCCGAACCCAGCAACTGCACCCGCGGGCCGTTAGAGGCCGCACCCTGCCTGAACGGGTACATGCCCTTGAGGATGCCGGCGGCGGCATCGGCCGGCATCGCCGGGTGTTCGTAGTTCTCGTTCATTACCGTCAGGTAATAGAACACGTCCTCCTGCTCGGCCACCATGCGCCGCAGGCCGTCCTGCACGATCACCGCGACCTCGTAGGCAAACGTCGGATCGTATGAAACGCAGTTGGGCACGGTGCCGGCGAACACCTGCGAGTGGCCGTCCTCATGCTGCAAGCCTTCGCCGTTGAGCGTGGTGCGCCCGGACGTGCCGCCGACCAGGAAGCCCCGCGCGCGCTGATCGCCGGCGGCCCAGACCAGGTCCATGGTGCGCTGCATGCCGAACATCGAATAGAAGATATACACCGGAATCATCTGCACGCCGTGCGTCGAGTAACTGGTGCCGGCCGCTATCCAGTCGGCCATCGCGCCAGGTTCGTTGATGCCTTCCTGAAGAATCTGGCCGGTCCGGGTCTCCTTGTAGAACATCATCTGGTCGGCGTCCTGCGGCACGTAGTTCTGGCCGTCCTGGTTCCAGATGCCGATCTGGCGAAACAAGCCCTCCATGCCGAAGGTGCGCGATTCGTCGACCACTATCGGCACCACCCGCTTGCCGATGCTCTTGTCCTTGAGCATGACGTTGAGAACGCGCACCAATGACATGGTGGTGGAGAATTCGCGGCCCTCGCCGCCCGCCTTCAGGAGCGAATCGAACGCCGACAAGGGCGGCACCGGCAGGGCCTCGGCGGTGCGCCGGCGCACCAGTTGGTAGCCGCCGAGGGCCATGCGCCGCCCGCGCATGTATTCGAGTTCCTTCGATCCCTCTTCGAGCTTGAGGTAGGGCAGGCTTTCCAGGTCTTCGTCCTTGATCGGCAGCTTGAAGCGGTCGCGGAAGGCCTTGACCGAGGTGGTGCCCATCTTCTTTTGCTGATGGGTGATGTTCTGCGCCTCGCCGGCCTCGCCCATGCCGTAACCCTTGACGGTCTTGGCCAGGATCACCGTCGGCTGGCCCTTGTGCGCCACCGCTGCCGCATAGGCGGCGTAGACCTTGTGCGGATCGTGGCCGCCGCGATTCAGACGCCATATGTCGTCGTCGGACCAGGTCGATACCAGCTTCAGCAGTTCAGGGTACTTGCCGAAGAAGTGTTCGCGCACATAGGCGCCATCGCGCGCCTTGAACGTCTGATAGTCGCCGTCGACGCATTCCATCATGCGGCGGCGCAGCAGCCCGGTCTTGTCCTGCGCCAGCAGCGGATCCCAATAGCTGCCCCAGATCACCTTGATGACATTCCAGCCGGCGCCGCGAAAATCGGCTTCCAGTTCCTGGATGATCTTGCCGTTGCCGCGCACCGGGCCGTCGAGCCGCTGCAAATTGCAGTTGATGACGAAAATCAGGTTGTCCAGCCGCTCGCGTCCGGCCATGCCGATGGCGCCCATCGATTCCGGCTCGTCCATCTCGCCGTCGCCGGTGAACGCCCACACCTTGCGATCATCGGTGGGAATCAGCTCGCGGTGCTGGAGGTATTTCATGAAGCGCGCCTGATAGATCGCCTGCAAGGGACCGAGACCCATCGAGACGGTGGGGAACTGCCAGAAATCCGGCATCAGCCACGGGTGCGGATAGGAGGACAACCCCTTGCCATCGACTTCGCGGCGGAAATTGTCCATCTGCTCTTCGGAGAAACGGCCGAGCATGAAGGCGCGCGCATAAATGCCCGGCGACGAATGGCCCTGCGGCATAAGCAGATCGCCGCCGCGATTTTCGGTCGGCGCATGCCAGAAATGATTGAAGCCGACGTCATAAAGCGTGGCCGCCGAGGCGTAGCTGGCGATGTGGCCGCCGAGGCCGGAATTATTCTTGTTGGCCCGCAACACCATGACCATCGCATTCCAGCGCGCGATGTCGCGGATTTTCTGTTCCAGTTCGTAGTCGCCCGGCGTGATCGGCTGCTGATCGGCGGGAATGGTATTGGTGTATTCGGTGTTGGCGCTGTAGGGCATGTTGATGCCCGTCCGCTGGCCCAGCGCAATCAGTTGTTCAAGCAGGAAATGAGCGCGCGCGGAGCCTTCGTGGGCGATGACGGCTTCCAGGGCATCGAGCCATTCACGGGTTTCCTGCGGGTCGGCGTCGGCGGGCGCGGCTGGAAAATTATTCGCGGTTGACATGACGTCTCCTTGTTTCAGAGTTACCGGATTCCGCTGGACGTTATCCCGGCGGACTCCTTTTCAGTAGCATAGACCTAGTTCATGACTTGGCATACTGTGCGCGCAATACGGCCTTCTGGCGAATCCGACCGGCGCGCTTTATCGCGAATGGAATTTCACCACCGCGCGCCCGTCGGCGATCTGCCTTGGCTCCGGCTTCCAGGCGTGGCCGTAGACGATTTCAAAAGTCGCCGGCAGGCGGCGCCCGGCATCCCGTGGCCAGGCATCGAACAGCCGGCGCCAGTCGCGCCAGGGCTGATAGCCGAGCAAGGCGTCGCGCACACCGAGGTGGCGCTGGTCGGCGAGGAAGGCGCGCGGCGTGGCGTAGGTGAGCGTGATGATTTCCATGTCCATCACCGGATCGCCAAAGCCGGCGGCGACCAACATGTCGCCCAGATCGTGCATGTCGAGAAAGCGTTTCGCCGTGTCGTCAGCGCCGACTATTGCAGCGGTGCTGCGCAACTCCTTCAGCGTGTCGGGACCGAGCGTGGCAAAGCTGAGCAGGCCGCCGACTTCCAGCACGCGATGCAGTTCGCGCAAGGCCGGCAGCGGATCGTCCAGCCAGTGCAGCATGAGATTCGACCAGACCAGGCCCAGCGAATTGGCGGCCAGCGGCAGGGCGCGCACGTCGGCATTGACCGGACGCGGCCCGCGCCCGGCCAGTCGCTGCAAAAGGGAAGTCCTTTGGCGCGCGGCGCGCAGCATGGGCAAGGCGTAGTCGATGGCAAGCGGCAACGCCTTGGGGTAGCGCCGTTGCAATTCCCGGATGCCGTCGCCCGTGGCACAGCCGATGTCGGCGACACGCCGGGGAACGATCTTTACCAAGTCAAGCCGCGCCGCCATGCGAGTGCCCACTTCGCGGGCGAGGGCGGCGGCCTCGTCGTAAGTGGTGGCGGCCAGTGAAAAACCTTTTACCACGGAGGACACGGAGAACGCGGAGACAAACAAGAGTCCAAACTTTCCATGCTTTCTCCGTGTCCTCCGTGTTCTCCGTGGTGAAGCATTTTCTCTAAGCGGCGGTGAGGCCCAGTCGGGCGAACAGCGCTTCGTCGCGGTCGGCTTCCGGGTTGCCGGCGGTCAACAGCTTGTCGCCGTAGAAAATCGAATTCGCGCCGGCGAGGAAACACAGCGCCTGCAACTCGTCGCTCATTTCCTGGCGGCCGGCGGAGAGTCGCACCAGTGAGGCGGGCATGCTGATGCGCGCCACTGCGATGGTGCGGACGAACTCGAAGGGATCGAGTGGCGGGGCGTTTTCCAGCGGCGTGCCTGGCATCGGCACCAACTGGTTGATCGGCACCGACTCCGGCGGCGGGTTCAGGTTCGCCAGTTCGGCCAGCAGCGCGGCGCGCGCGCGGCGCGTCTCGCCCATGCCGACGATGCCGCCGCAGCAGACCTTGAGGCCCGCCCCGCGCACCTGATCCAGCGTGTCGAAACGCTCGCTTATGGCGTGGGTGGTGACGACCTGGCCGTAGAACTCCGGCGCGGTGTCGAGATTGTGGTTGTAGTAGTCGAGGCCGGCCGCCTTCAGGCGTTCGGCCTGGCCCGCTTTCAGCATGCCGAGCGTGACGCAGGTTTCCAGCCCGAGCGCCTTGACCGCGCCGATCAGGGTGGCGACGCGGTCGAGGTCCGTGTCCTTCGGTCCGCGCCACGCCGCGCCCATGCAGAAGCGCGTGGCGCCCTTGTCCTTGGCGGCCTGCGCGGCGGCGACGACCTCGTCGACGTCCAGCAGGGCTTCGCGCTGCGCCTCGCCGTGATGCGCCGATTGCGAACAATAGCCGCAGTCCTCCGAACAGCCGCCGGTCTTGATCGACAGCAGGGTCGAGCGCTGAATGGCGTTGGCGTCATGGTGCCGCCGATGCACTTGCTGGGCATGAAACAGCAAGTCGTTGAAGGGCATCTCGAACAGGGCGGCAAGCGCTTCCGTGGTCCAGCGCGGAGCTGAAAAAGGCGCCGGAGCGGCGGCTTGAAGGGTGGCTGTGGCAGTCATTGCAGCGGGCTCGCTAGAATGCGGGAAGGCGCGAATCTTGGTGGAAGGAGCCGGGCTTGTCAATTGCAGCGAGCGTAGTGACGAATTTGGCAAAAACAGCGCAAAGCGGCGCGGCGACCCTGTTGCCTGGCGACTGCTTTCTGTGCGCGGCGCCCAGCGGCGACCCTCTGCTGTGTTCCGCGTGCACCGCCAGCCTGCCGCGTTTGACGACCGAGCGTTGCCCGGTCTGCGCGCTGCCGACCCCTGCCGCAAGCATCTGCGGCGCTTGCCTGAAACAGGCGCCGCATTTCGATGCGACGCAGGCGGTGTTTCGCTACGAGTTTCCCGTAGACAGCCTGATCCAGTCGCTGAAGTATGCTCACCGTCTCGCCGGCGCCGACTTTCTCGGTGGGATGCTGGCGCGGCTACCCGCCGCGCATCGCCCCGACCTGATCCTGCCGGTTCCTCTCTCAATGGCCCGGCTGGCGCAACGCGGTTTCAACCAGTCCCTCGAAATAGCCCGACCGCTGGCGCGCGCACTCGGTGTACCGATCGAGATCGGCCACGTGCATCGCCGCCGCGATACCGCACCGCAAACCAGCCTGCCCTGGAAGGAGCGGGCCGGGAATATCCGTCACGCCTTCGAATGCGAGATCGACCTGACAGGTAAAACCGTGCTGCTGATCGATGACGTCATGACCACCGGCGCCACGCTCGACGAATTGGCGCGCACGCTCAAGGCGCACGGCGCCGCACGGGTGGACAACTGTGTGCTGGCGCGCGCGCTGAAGGACTGAGGGCGGCAGTACAATCCCGCTTCCTCGACACCGGACAGACATTCATGGCTTTTCACGATCCTGCCGACAGGAACCTGCTGCGCATGGAAGGTCGGCGTTTTGCCGCGCGGTGCGAGGCGCAGATTTCCTTGATCGAGCGCTCCGATACGTTGCGCGAGGTTTCGCGTCTGGCGACCTTGTTGACGCTGCCGTACGCGATTGCGGAAGACTACACGGCGCGGGATGCCCTGCGCGCGGTGCAAACCCGGGCCGAGGACCGGGCGCGGGAACTGATTCAGGACCAGATTCAGAACTTTTCCCACGCCGAGGATAATCTGCGCGAGAAGCAGAAGCGGGCAATGCTTGATTCGTGGGCCAATCTCACCGGTTCACTGAGCCATTTGCGAACCTGGGCGCAAAGCAGACTCAACGTGGCGGAGCAACAGAACCGCTAGCGCAAGCGCTGATCTATGTGCAGCGCCAGATCCGCCGGCAAACCAGGCAGGGTGCGCGCTTTCTGGTAGGCCTCGCGCGCTTCCCGGTCTTTGCCCGCCGCATCGAGCGCGATGCCCATGCCCGCCCACCAGCGCCCCTCGTTCGGAGCCAGGCGTGTCGCCATCTGATAGCGTTCCACCGCTTCGGAAGCACGTCCGGCGCGATTGAGCAGCGCGCCGACGAAACCCTGATACTCGGCGCTGCGCTCACCGGACGCGGCGTTCTTCTGCAGCAGTTCGAGCGCGGCCGGCGCCTGGTTGCGTTCGACTTTCAAACGCGCCAGGGCCAGCGTCGAGGCCAGACGCACCGAGGCCAGTTCCGTGCCCTTGCGCAGCAGTTCTTCCGCATCGTCAAGATGCTTCACTTCAATCAGCAGCGCCGCCAGCGTCTGGCGCGCGGCGGCATGTTCGGGATACTCCTCCAGCGCGGCCCGGTAGTTGCCCGCCGCTTCCTCCGCATTGCCCTGACGTTGCGCCAGAACACCGCGCCGATATGCGATCTCCGCTCGTTCCGCCGGTGGCGGCAGGCGCACCTGCTTGTCGATGCGCGTGTCGGCCGACACCGACGGCGCCGGTGCCGCCGGCGGCACCAGCGACACCAGTGGGACCGTGGGCAAAGCCACCACCGGTGCGCGCGAGGTGGCCGCACCGGCATCCTTCCGTTGCGGCGCCTTGGGGGTGGCCACGGGCGCCTTGCGCGGCGGCGCGGGGGTATCCGCGGGCGCCACGGACAAGTCGTCGTCGATGCGCAAGGCTGGCAACGCAGGCTCGGTCGGCGGCGCGGGCGCCACGGGAGCAACGACAGGCTCGGTCTTGGGGATTGCTTTGGGAGCAACGGGGGCAGGGCGCACCACGGGAGGCATGACGGGCGCTACAAGGTTGTCATCTTGCGTGACGTACCACGCCGCCGCACCCGTACCCGCCGCCACAATTGCGCCGAGCAACCACCACCACAGTCCCCGGCGCGGCTCCTGACGCGCCGCCAGGGGCGTCACTGCCGCAGGCAAGCCGGGATGATCGCCGCGGCTCGCACCGCGAGCATCGAGATCACGCAACATCTTGTTGATCAGGCTCATGTCACCACTGTTGCCAAAACGGCAGCGCGGACAGGCCTTCGGTATCGCGGCCCGCCAGGGTGACGTGGGCGCGACTCACCTTGGGCTTGCCTTCGCCGTAGGCGAGCAGCATGGCCTTGTGCGCCAGCACGTTGATCAGGCGCGGTATGCCATTCGACAAGCGAAACAGCAGGCGCGCGCTGGCGGGCGGAAAAACATCGCCATCGCGATGGCCCGCCACACGCAGGCGATGGGCAAGGTAATGCCCGGCTTCCCGTTGTGTCAGGCCCGGCATCCGGTAATGGAACATGATGCGCTGGCGCAACTGGCGCACGGCGGGATCGGCCAGCTTCTGGTCGAGCTCGGGCTGGCCGAACAGCACCACCTGCAGCAACTTGCGCTTCTCCGTTTCCAGATTCGACAGCAAGCGCAGCGCTTCAAGGCTTTCCAGCGGCATGCACTGCGCTTCGTCGATGCAGACCACCACCGTTTTTCCCTTTGCCGCCGTATCCATCAGATGCTGGTTGAAATCCTTCATCAGATGAAACTGGTAGTCGAGTCCCTGGAGTTTGAGACCCAGTTCCTCGGCAATCGCCAGTAGCAGAATGCGCGGCTCCAGCATCGGATTGGGCAGGTAGGCAACCACCTGATCGTCGCCCAGTGTCGCCAGAAAGCGGCGGCACAACAGCGTCTTGCCGGTGCCGACTTCGCCGGTTATCTTGATGAAGCCTTCGCCTGTGCCAAGACCGACCAGCAGCGTATTGAGCGCCTCCTGATGGGCGTCGGTCCAATAGATGAAACTGGTATCCGGCGTAATGCCGAACGGCGTTTCCTTCAGGCCAAAATGGTTGAGGTACATCGTGCGCCTCCTGGAACTATTCCGCAGGCCGAACGGTCGGGAACGCCCGCACGCGTTCCTGCACGTCCTTGATGTCCTGCGCCCAGACCCGGTCATTGTCGATGATCGTGGGCTTGATCAGGATCACCAGTTCGCGTTTGCGCAGGGAGGAGCCACGCTGCCCCAACGCGTTGGCCACGATGCCGGTGGCGCCTGGCAACTGTGAGCGGTCGGAGGACTGCTCTTGGCGCATCAGGCCGCCGATGGCGACGATGTTGCCGTCCTGGGCGCGCACGATGGAATCGGTTTCATTGATGCTGCTGGCCGCCAGCGGCAGAATGTAGGTTCCCAGCGAGCCGAGGTTGATGGTCTTCTCCTTCTCCACCACCGTGCTGACCGCCGGATGCACGTGCAGGATGATGTTGCCGTCGTCGTCGATCTGCGGCGTCACATCCAGCGAAATGCCGGAAAAATAGGGTTGCAGGGTCACGCTTGGCGTCGACACCGAGCCTGTCGTCGTCGTCGTGGTCGACGACGTGACATTGGTCACAAACAGTTCGTCGGTACCGACCTTGAGTATGGCTTTCTGATTGTTGAGCGTGGCGATGCGCGGCGACGACAGGACGGAGACGCTGCCCTGGGTTTCAAGAAAATTCAGCAGGGCGGCGAAATTGGCGGTCTGGAAGGCCAGGCCGATAAACCCCTTGCCCAGAACGGATGCGGCAATCGAGCCAAGCGCTCCCGGCGTTACGGAAAGCGTCGTCGAACCCGCCGTGCCGATAGTCTGCGCCGCGCCTGCACCCGCCGTAAGCGTCGCACCCGGCTGAGCCACGCCGAAGCCGGAAAAGCTGTTTGGGCCGCTTCTGAAAGCGCCCCAGTTGATGCCCGCCTGGAAGTCCTCCGACAGCGTCACGTCGATGATCTTGGCCTCCAGCATGACCTGCCGTTCGGCGATGAGCTGGGTTGCCTTGAGATATTTTTCGACGTTGCGCAGTTCATTCGGCAGGGCGCGCACCAGCACCACCCCGGACGAAGGATTGACCACCACGCTGCGGCCCTCGATGTTCCCCACGATGGTTCCCAGCGCACGATTCAGGTCGCCCCAGAAGTCGCTGTCGGTGGTCATGCTGACGCGGCTGGTGTCGTTGCCTCGTGACATGGACGACGTGCTCGACGTTCCGCTACCGGCAGGCGTGGATTGACCGGGGGTCGGCGTCGTGGTCGAAGTCGATGTCGAACCGCCGCCCGCCGTCATCGAACTGCCGGTCACCCGCAGATCGCTGCTGCCCTGACGCCGGCTGGACAGGTAATTGATATGGAAAACGCGGCTCGTCACCGTGTTGGGTTCGATGAAAATGCGCTTGCCCTGAACGCGAAACTCGTAACCGTAGAGCTCGCGAATGGTATCCAGCGCTTCCATCAAGGTCACATCCTTGAGATTCACCGTGAGGCTGCCGCTGACGGTGGGCGGCAGCAGCATGCTGTAGCGGGTGCCGGACACCAGCGCCATGAAAACCTGCGTGGCCGGGGCATTGACCACGGAGAGATCGAAGCGCGGCTCCGCCACCGCAGCGTCGATCGCCGCCAGCGGCGCCAGCGGCGGCATCAGCGACTTGTCGGTGAGGCTGGCCGGCGGCGCTTTGCGTTCCGTGGCGGACTTCAGCAGGACATCGTTGATCTCGCCCATCACCTCGTCGCTGGCACGCTGTGGCGCGGCGCAGCCAGCCAATGCACCCGCAAGGCATAGCAGCATCCGGCGTGTCGGAATTGCGACTTTCATTTATCCGTAGTTTTCGTTGGGCGTCGTTTTATTACAGCCGTCTTCCTGGTCGGCACTTTTTCGGCGGAGGGCGTCAGCCTGATGACTTCACGCCCGGCCCCCCCTGTTAACACTACTTCGCTCTCGCTAATCTTTAGTACCCGCTTATCGCCCAATTTGTCGCCCACTTCGACGTATTGCCCATTGATCACGGCGGCCGATTTTCCGGCGGACCGCAAAATCACCGTCTGCACCCCGCTCGCCACCGGCGCGGCTGTGCCGACGCTCGCCTCGGGTGTCGTCAGGGCGCCGGCCGGGGGGCGCATTGGATCCGGCACTTGCGCTAGAGCGGACCCCACGCCGAGGGACAGCGTCAGCAAAAGCGAAATTAAATCGCAACGCATCACATGACCAACCAGTTCTTGTCGAGGCTCAGGGTGTAGACGGTCAGCTTCATGACATTGCGCGGATATTTATCCGCCTTCAGGCTGACGCTGTTCCACATCACGCGCTGTGGCAGGCGTTCAAGTTCCGCCAGGTAGTTCAACAGATCGTTGTAACTGCCCGCCACCGTGATCTCGATACCGTGTTGATAGATGCCCTCGACCGCGCCAGGTTTGACTGCCCCTTGCGCCGGTTTCTCCTTGCCCGGGCCTTGCGCGACCGCCGCCGCATCGGTCTTTTCCGCCGCAACCGGGGCGCCTACCGGCATTACCGGCAATGTTTTCAGGCCAAGCACTTCAATGGCTCGGTTCTTCGCCAGGAGTCCTTGCAGAAACGCCTGCATCCGTGCCGGCGGTACCATGCCGGCCTCGAAACTCGCCAGACGCTCACTGACGGTAACCAGTTCCTGCTTTGTCTGCGCCAGCCGCTTGCGGTTTGGGGCATCGGGATCCGCATTCTGCGTCTTGAGCACGGCCACCATGGCCTGCTGCTGGGCGAGTTCGGTACGTGCCGCCACTTCCGCCCGGGTTGCGCCGCGCGCCTTCTGCAGGGACGGGTCGATGCCAAAATTGAAAATCAGGAAGCCGCCGCCGAATACCAGTGCGCCGGCGACGATGGCGCGTTCGCGGCGGCTGAGTGCGGCGAATTTCCCGGCCCATCGCGTCCATTGAGTCGGCAGCGCGCTCATGGCTTGGCTTCCTTCGCCGCGACCAACTTGGGCATCAGGACGAAATCGATGGCGCGCGGACCAGGAGTCGGCGCTGGCGAGACGGCGGCGCCTTGGCTCGCGGCGCGGGGCACTGGCTGAAGATCAGGGCGATTCATGGTCAGTGCGGCGAAATTGCGCCCCTGAAAGACCTTTTCGGTACCCAGGCGGCGAATGTACTCGGGCAGGGCGGCGGGACTCAGCATGCTGCCGCTAATTTCCATGCCATTGCCGCCGGAGTCGATGGTGAAGCCGGTCAGCCAGAGGCCTTCCGGCACCTGGCGGGCGAAGCCGCGCAGATATTCGGCAAAACCGCCGGTACTGCCGATGGCGCCGCTTTCCAGCAGGCGCGCGATTTCAACCCGGCGGTGCAGAACGCCCTCGGCGCTGCTTAGTTCGGCGATCAGTTGCGGGCTGGGTTTGCGTGTCGCGGCGGCTTTGGTCGCCGCATCGACTTCTGTCTTCGCCGCCTTGAGTTGCGCCTCGGCGACCAGCGCCGCTGCCTTGCGCGCCGCCGCGTTCTGCCAGGCCCAGCCACCCGCCGCCGCCAGCATCGCGTAGAGCGCCACGGTGGCAAGCGCCACGTAGCCCAGCGTGAGCAAGTCGCGCTGCTTGAGAAAGCGCGGATGATAAAGATTGATCTGCGCGCTCATGCCGCCACAGGTTCGTCGCGCAGCGCCGCGCCAATTGCCCGCAGGCACTGAAACTGGCGCAGGGGATCGAGCAGCGCCGGCACCCCGCCAAGATCCAGTACGCCAGGCAGGTCCAGCGCAACGACAGGGACCGTCAGGTTGGTTCGCAGGTGGTCGAGAAAACCGTCGACACCGGGAATCGGCGCCACCAGGAGATGGGCCAGGGAAATTGAACTGTAGCCGCGATCAAAATTATCCAGCGAGCGCTGCACGTCCAGGGCGATGCGCTCGAACAGCATGCCGCGTCGCTCCGTGTCGGCCGCCATCAACTGCCGCGCCGTGATTTCAACATGCCTGACGACGAGCAATTCGCCGTTCACAGTGAAGGTGAGCAAGCCCTCGTCGTCATCGAAGATCAGGGTAGCCAGGCCGCGCCCTTCTTCCTCGAACAAGGCGGCCAGATTGCGCTGCGACATTTCGGGCAGATCAATGGCCGTAAGCGGCACCTTGGCCGCCTGAAACGCCTGCACCAACGGCGCTACGGTCGACTCGGGCGACAGCGCGGCGAACACCTGCGGCGTGCGCCCCCCGGATGGAATGGGCAGCAAATCGATGGCCGCGTTATCGACCGCGAAGTCGACCTGATCCTTGAGCTTCCAGCGCACCACTTCGCAGGCCTCGTCTGGCGCACCATCGACGGCGTCGGTCTGGATCAACTGGTATTTGCCGTGAGTGAGCAGCGCCGTGCAGCGGTACCGGTCAAGGCGCATCGGTTTTTTCAGCGCGATCAAGGTCGCCGCGTCGCTGGCGCCTTTCTCGACCGATTCGGCCAGCAGCACCAATGGCTTGCGGCCCGGTTCGCGACGCAGATAAACGAAGTCGACGCGTCCCTCCCGCATCGCGACGGACAACCAGCCTTTTCCGGTTTTTTGTTTGAGAAAGTTTGCCACTAGACGGACCGATACCCATTGTTTCGCCGAATATAGCGGTCGGGAGAGTCCGGGCAAGTGCCGATTTCAAGGCGGAATAGCGGGCAATTGGAGGCTTTGTTTCCAGCCGGGACAAGGCAGGAACAGGATCGATGCTGTCAGTGGCGACCGAGGTCGGCGGCCCCCAAAACAACAACGGCCCGGGAGTGATCCCGAGCCGCCGTGTTGTCAGCGCCGACTATTGAGCCAGTCGGATCAAACCGAGCTTGCTCTTCCTATTTCAGTTCGGCCAGCAGATCGGGGTGCCGGTCAAGTACCTGAAAGAACTTTACCAGTGCCACGGGCGGCTTGACTTCGCCGCGCTCATAGCGTGAAAAGGCTGTAATCCCGCCGCCGAAAATACGCCCGGCTTCCGCTTGGGTCAGCTTCAACCGCTTGCGAATGGCGCGCAAATCCGGCGCGCTGCGCAGATTCACGGCGGCGATATGGGCGCGAATAGCGGCATCGTAACGCGCGCCATCTTCCGGCGTGGCAAATAGCGCCTCGCCGCAGGCGGCACACACCAGCGCATCGAGCGCGGGTACCAACAGATGCTCACCCTTATAGACGTAGTGCAAGTCCTGAATTGCCTGCATCATTGCGCCGCCGCAGGCCGGGCATGTCATCTTTTTCATATTCACAATCCCTTGAAAGACACCACGATCAGATTTTCCGCCGGGTTAACCGTCACCTTGACGTAAGCCGCGCCGAGACGGGTCACGGGGCGGTACACGTCTTGCCATACCCGACTGCTTTCGTGCGTGGTCATACTCTTGTAAAAATCCCGCATGGCAAGGCCCGTCACGATTCCGCGCAACTCACCCGCCTCCAAACCCATCTCCGCAGCGCCGTTCTTGGCGCTTTGGGTAAACGGGTCGCGCGCCTCATCCACAATCAAGCGCTTGACCAGTTCCAACGGGTAATGCGGCTTTTTCTTTTCCACCGACGGATTATAGCATTCTGCTAAATATAGGCAATCTGCCAAGTAAGCGAAGTGGACGGCTTTGGAGCTTTGAAAAGTCGGCGCTGACGAGACGGCGCACAAATGGGAAAGCCCCGCCCCGGCATTCTTGTCGGATGATGCTTTCGGGTTATGGCACTTTCGATAAGGTAGGGGAAACAACAACGGCCCGGGAGTGATCCCGAGCCGCCGTGTTGTCAGCGCCGACTATTGGTTAAATCGAGTCTGACCATTGATTTTGGACTCACACAAGAATTTCCAACCCCCGGCGCTCGATCACGGACAGCAGGCGCAGTGCTGCACCGCTAGGCTTCTTGTCGCCGTTCTCCCACTTCTGCACGGTCGAGACGCTGGCGTTGAGGTAGGCCGCAAAAACGGCCTGGCTGACATGAAGGTGTTCGCGCAGACGGCGAATGGCCTCCGCTGTAAAAGTGGGCGGAGGCACGGCCTGCGCCTCGAAGTCACGCAAAGTCTGCTTGCCGATCACACCCGCCGCGTGAAGACCCTGCAACGTCTCATGCATTTCATCAATGATCCGGCTCTTACTCATTGTCTATCTCCTTCAATTCCCCATGCTCAATCGCCAGCGCCAACTTCTCGGCGCTCAATTCCAGTAGCAAAATGCCAACAGTCTTGAATGCTTCAAAGTCCTTCTTGCTGATGTTGTCGCGCTGATTTTTCTCGAAACCGTAGATGAAGAACAATACACCGGCAAACCGCGTAGCGATGATGGTGCGCGTGCTGCCGCTTTTTCCTCGCCCTGGCAGGGGAACCCGCTGCTTAAACAGGTTGCTGCCGAGGTCGGCGTCGACCAGTCCGCGCTTCATTTCCGCTACGGCACCCAGTAACGTGGCATTAGTCACGCCGGCTTTGCCAGCCCAGCGCTGGAATGTCCGGGTCTTGAATACTCTCATGGTTAATTGTATCACCAAGTGCGATAGATGCCAGGTTAAATCAGCCCCTTTCCTTTAGTTCGTGCAGAAGCAATAACGGCCCGGGAGTGGTCCCGAGCCGCCGTGTTGTCAGCGCCGACTACTGGTTAATCGAACCTGAATATCCCTTTGTCCATCAGCCGTCGTAGTGAAAACGGCAGGCGATGACCACCACCTCTGTGTCAGTTGCGCGATACACCAGACGGTTGGCTTCATCTATGCGCCTCGACCAGTAGCCGGATAATTCGCCACGAAGCGGTTCTGGTTTGCCGACACCGCTGAACGGATCGCGCGCAATGGCCGTAATCAGGGCATTTACTCGTTTGAGCGTTTTTTTGTCCTGACTTTGCCAAAACAGGTAGGCTTCCCAAGCGTCCGGCACGAAACGAATCGCCCGCACGGCTAATCCGAGGGGAGCAACTGGCGAACCTGGGCTTGCCCGGCCTTATCTTGCGCAATCGCACGGGCCAAGGCCGAAGCGTTGGCGGGATTACTGGTTAGATGCAATGTCTCCATGATGCTGTTGTAGCTGTCCAGCGACATCACGACCGCATCGCCTTCCGCATCGCGGCGGCTGATAATGGTCACGTCTGCGTCCTGAACTACGTCATCCAAAACGGATTTGAGCGCATTGCGCGCGTGGGAATAGGTAACAACTTTCATGGGAGTTCTACTTGTTCATTAAGTTGTACAAGTGTAGCGCATGGATACGCCCAATGCAAGGCTCCTGCGTTGACCCCGATTTCAACTCTACCAGCGCCACGGGCGGCTTGACTTCGCCGACAGTTCACTCGAACGCAAGCACCAGCCGCTTACCCATCGCGGCGGCGGCTTTTTCAAGTTGCTTTATGGTTGGGTAATGGCGCGGATTTTCCAGGCGCTTGGCGGCAGGCCACGAGGTTTCAAGGGCTCGTGCCAGTTCAGCGAGCGAACGATCTCCCCTTGCCTGGCGCACCAGGAGCGCCGCCTGCACTTTGGCGTCCGGGGCAATATAGCGCGCATTCTTTACCCTTTGCGTTGGTGCGGGAATCTTCTTCCCGGTTTCAACGTATTCCTCCAGAATGAGGGAAAGCACCTCAGCACCATTGAACTCGCATTCGTCGGCAGTTTCCCCTTGGGTGATCGCCTCGGGAATATCGATGAAACGAACGAAGAAACCAGACGGTTCTTGTGGCTCGAAAACGGCGGGGTAATGGATGTCCATGTCAGCTCCTTATTTCAGTTTCACACCTGTTTGCCGCTCAATGTCGGCCAACAATCCTTTGCCGATATCATTGGCGCCATGAACAGGAACCGGGACGACACGCCCGTCCTTTTCCAGCATGTGATGGCTACCGCGAATCCGCTTGACGGTCCAGCCTTCGGCTTTAAGGCGCTTGATGATTTCACTCCCGTTCACGCGTCGAATAGTAGATCAATATTGGTCTATTGTCAATGGGCTGACAGCCCGACATCGCTCTCGAGCCGCCGTGTCGTCAGCGCCGACTTTGGGTTCGGCAGGGCAGCTACCGGTTAATCGGACAGAGGACCCGGCCTGCTCCGTTTCCCGAGTGCCGATCTCTATGGGCGTTACGGTTGTGCAAGGTTCCTGCGGTAGCGGGCTGGCTACCCTTTGATTTTTCCGCTCTCTGCTCTACACTTTGGCTCTTAATTCATATTATTCGTTTGTCTTGATATCCATCTCCAGCACTCCAGCGGAAGCGCCAAGTCAGCCCCCAGCTTGTTTGGGGTACCTCATATCGACGCTGTTGATCGCGACGCTCGCAGTGCCGTTCTGGATACCCTATCAGCATCTCCCCATCCCGTCGTTTTATCAGGAATGGCTGGCCGGAGCGCTGGCGCTTCTGGTCACACTGCTTGTCGCCATCAAGTACCGCCAGCAGTCCTGTGCGTTTCCCGCAGCCGCCTGGATACCCCTGGCGCTGTTGCCGAGCGTCCTGATTCATCTGGTAACGGGGCCTCATGTGGTCCTGCATCCTCACTTGTTCCATCTGATGTGGATTTCACTCGCCCTGTTGCTGATGCTGACCGGAAGCAAGCTGGCCACTCTCAAGCTGCCACTACCTCTTGCCGATCTGATTGCGGGCGGTTTGTTGCTGGGCAGCCTTGGCACGGCAGTATTCGAGATCTATGTCCGCATGCATGGCGGGCCGGGCAACGCTTGGGCGGTTGCAGGTGGCATCCTGGGGCAGCGCAACCATGACGGACTTCATTTGTGGCTGGGGGTTCTCGGGGCCAGTCAGCTATTTCTTCGTCATACAAGTTCCCGGTTCGCCCTTGCGGTAGGCGCCGCGATTCTGGTGGAAGCCGCTGTTGCCGGTGGTTCGCGCAGTATTTATCTGTATGCGATCGCCGGTTTGATTCTCAGCAGTTGGGCCGCATACCGCGCGCCGGACAGACAATCGCGGCACCTGTTCCTGACCGTCGGTATTGCGCCGATATTTCTGCTCATTGCAGTCATCGGCTTGCGCCAGTGGATGCCGGCGACGGACGCTGGTGGCGTACCGCGCCTTGCGGCAGCGGCGGTGTCACAGGACGCGCGCATTGGAATCTGGATTGGCGCCTGGCGCATCATGGGCGAATACCCGATCCTCGGCGCCGGCCCCGGCACATTCATCCGCGAATCATGGCTGATCAGCGCCACGCTGCCGCCGGGTACGCCCAACAGCTTGCCGACAACCCACGCGCACAATCTGTTTCTTCAACTCGGCGCAGAACTTGGCTGGCCGACGACGGTTGCGGTCCATGCCTTGCTGGCGTACTGGCTGGCCGCTGCCTTGCGCGACAAAAACCTGTTGCAGCGATGGATATTCATTGCAGCGCCGCTTGCGGTACTAACGCACAACCAGGTTGAGTTCTCGTTGTGGTATTTGACCTTCCTGGTGCCGACGGCGCTATGCATGGGAGCCGTCGGATTCCGGGCTGGCGGCCCCCGATTCGGCGGACAGTCCATCCTGCTCTGCGCCGCGACCGGAGCGGTTCTATTTCTAAGTGCTGGAGTCGACTACTTCAAACTTGGGCATGCCCTGGGGGTGACAACAAACGGCAGGGTGAACCCCCAAAAACTGCTCGATGCAACAGCAGACCCGTTGTTTGGCGCCTATGCCAGCAGCGAAGTGGCCGCATATCTGCCGATGAGCGACGAAAATATCCAGTTCCACCTAAAGCACCTGCAGCGCGCACTTTACGTTACACCGTTACCGATGATCGTCCCGCATCGCTACGCAGCCATGCTCGAAAAACTTGGCCGACACGAGGAAGCGGGCCAGGAAAAGCTAATTGCGGAGCGCCAGATACCCGGAAGCTGGCCGGTTTCTGGCACTCGCAAACGCGAGTGACCAAACCCCGACCGTTTGCAATGTTACGACGGGTTGTAGTCGCACTTGCAGGGGGCGGTGGTGGATCCGTAACCAGTAGTAGCGGTTAGTACCGCAGCCTGATTTGCAATCGTGCCGGTAATCGTAACGTCAAGCAGCATCGCGGCTTGATCGGCATATACCGACGCAGAACCTATCTTTGACTGGGCATAATTCATGCTGCATGCACTGTTGATCGCAGCGCACAAGCCCATCCCTGCGGCATTGTCGGCATCACCGCTCAAATCAACAAACTTCGGCAGCGCCGTAGCCGCCAGAATGCCCAAAATTACAATCACTACAATAAGTTCAATCAGGGTAAAACCGCTTTGTTGGCGTTTCATTTTTGATGCCTCCTAGTCTATTTTCAAAAGTTTAACTAAATCCGTACGCGCTCGGGCATCTAGCAGCCCGTGGTTGTGACGGAAATCACGGGTGCGATGATTATGGTACCGCCAGGACTCGTGGCTTCCTGATAGCTGATGCGGCAGTCCGGCACCGTGCCGCCCTGGACGTCGAAGCAGCGCCCGTTGGTGTCGCATGTCGCGCCAACCGTCAGGCCATCGGCAGCCAGGTTGATGGCGGCGGCGGCTTCGATTCCGGCGGCCGTGGCGGCCGGGTAGCGGTTGACGATATCCACCATGATGCCGTCCATGTTAATTTTGGGTGAAGCCGAGGCGCAGGTGGTCGTCGCCACCGGGGGCGCGACATTGGCCCAGTCGAGTTCGCAACGCGAGCGCGCCAGGGCGGTGGCGGAGCGGATCGAACCGAAAATCGCGTAGGACTTGGCAATGCGGGCGTCGCGCTGGGCGTCGATCAGGCGCGGCAAGGCCACCGCCGCCAGGATGGCGATGATGGTGATGACAATAATCAGTTCGATCAGGGTAAAGCCCGAGGATTCTCGGACTGCAAGGGTGGGTCTCATCGTTGCAGGCAGCAAGGCGACATTTGGTCAGGCTAACACGGGCGGGACGGGGCGAATCACTAGAACTAAGGTATTAACGGCTGTCTGAGCCGGTAATTGAGCGCAAGTTTCCGAGATCCTTGCCGACCGGGGGTTCTCAGCCGCTTTCACTCGGTCTCCACCAGCCGCAATCCGCCCAGCCGGTCGGGACCGAAAGAGAAGGATCGATAACGCCAGCGCAGTTCGTCGCGGCCATCGAAGGCTTGCGGCAGGCGCGGGCGGTAGGCGATTTCCTGGTGGATGGGGTCGAAAACCCAGCCGCCCGGCTGGGAGGGAAAGGTGGCCTCGCCCTCGTAACCCGGCGGCTGTTTTTCGAGGAAGCGGACCGGGTTGGCCGCGGCCAGTTCGGGCATGCGCTGTTCTTCGCCGTGCATGATGAGCTCGCCGACCGCCAGTTGCATGCCCTGCCGCAGGTTACGGATGGTGAGTTGGACCTCGGTGCGCTCGGCGTCGATTTGCACTCGCTCGACGCGTTCGAGAAAAACCAGAGCCAACACGCCAAAGATGCAAACGACGACGGCAAATTCAAGCTTGTTGACGCCGCGCTGACGCTTCATGTCACTTCTTCACGGCTACCTTGCCCAGGTCCCACAGCGGCAGGAAGATGCCCAGCGCCAGGATCAGAACCATGATGCCCAACGAAACGATAAGGATAGGCTCGATCTGCTGCGCCAGGGTCTTCAGTTCGTACTCGACCTCGCCCTGATACATGTCGGCGATTTCTTTCATCATGTCGTCCAGCGCGCCGGATTCTTCGCCGACGGCGATCATTTGCAGCACCATCGGGGTAAACACGCCGGCGGAAATCGAGGTGCGCAGGATGCTCTCGCCGCGCTCGACGCCATCGCGCATTTTTTCGACCTTGGCCGAGATATAGGCGTTGTCGACCGTTTCCGCGACGTTGGTGAGGGCCTGGATGATCGGCACTCCGCTGCGCGAGGCGAGGGCGAAGCTGGCGGCGAAGCGGGCCAGGGTGGCCTTGCGGATGATTTTTCCGGCAATCGGAATCTTCAGCTTGAAGCGATCCCAAGTGTAGCGGCCCTTCGACGTATTCTTCCAGGCCCTGAATCCAACAAAGGCGGAAACGCTGCCCACCAGCAGCATCGGCCAATAGTTCAGCATGAAATCCGAAAACCCGATCAGCACGCGCGTCATCAACGGCAGTTGGGCGCCAAAGCTCTTGAACACCTTGGCGAAGGCTGGAATCACGAAAATATTGACGATGACGATGGCGATGCCCATGGCGGCGACGACGAATGACGGATAGCGCAGCGCCGATCTCACCTGCTCCTGCATGAAGCGCTCGAAGGCCATGTGATCGAACAGACGGATGAAGACTTCTTCGAGCCGACCGGTCATTTCGCCGACGCGCACCATCGACAGATAGAAAGGCGTGAAAGCTTCCGGATGGCGGGACAGCGACAGCGACAATTCGCGGCCTGAATCGAGGCTTTCGCGTACGTCCTGCAGGAGATTCTTCATCGCCGAGTTGGTGTTGGATTCCTGCAAGCCGGCCAGCGCGCGCATGATCGGCACGCCGGCGCGCAGCAGGGTGTGAATCTGCCGCGAAAACAGCAGCACGTCCATGTGCTCGACTTTTTGCTTGAACAGCTCGAACTTGACGCCGGAGCCGCCACCGGCCTTGTCTGGCGAGGCGTCGGTGGGCTTGATCTCGATCGGCGTCACGCCGCTGCCGACAATCAGGTCGGCCACCGCCCCGGCCGTTGCGCCCTCCATGACTCCCTGCACGATCTCCCCGGCGCCGTTGCGACCGCGATAGGCGAAGTTAGGCATTTAATGCTTCACCACGGCGACACGGAGGTAAACCTGAGCCGAAAAAACATAACCACGGGGGGCACGGGGGGCACGGGGAAAGGCTAAATCGATACACGTTTGATTCCGTCCTTGAGCAGGCGCTTGTTGAAATTTAGCAGATACCCGCGTTTGAGATTCAGCAAGCGGAGATACGTGATGATTTGCGACAGGTGTGCCGGTGCCCAATCATCCACGGCCTTGATCTCAAGCAGCAGATATTCTTCGACAATCATGTCAGCGCGAAATCCAATACCAAGATCGTGTCCGCGATACATTGCCGGTACGGGCCGCTGACAGACAAACGCGATACCCCGTTCCGTCAGTTCGATAGCCAAGGCCTTTTCATAAACCGACTCAAGCAACCCGGGACCCAGCGCACGATGTACTTCGGTAGCAGCATCCAGCACCGTGTCGATCAGCGCATCGGGGCAATCCCGTAATTGAACTTCCCCGTGCCCCCCGTGTTCCCCGTGGTAAATGCAGTTCACTTCACTCGTCCAACTGCGTCGAAATCCGCATGGCTTCCTCGATGGTGGTGCGGCCGTTGACGACCAGGCGCACGGCGTCGCGGCGCAGGGTGTTGCCGCCCATCTGTTCGCGTCCGATCTGCATGAACTCGTTGGGGTCGCCCCGGTTCACCGCTTCGACCAGCGCGTTGTTCATGTCGAGAATTTCATACACGGCCTGACGGCCCTGATAGCCGGTGCTGGCGCAGTGACTGCAACCGCGACCCAGTTTGTACTGGAAGCTGTCCACCCGGTCGCCGAGTTCCGTCTTGAGCCACAGGTGCTCATGCGGCTCCGGAGTGTAGGGGGCGGCACAGTTCTCGCAGGTGACGCGCACCAGACGCTGCGCCAGCACCATCTGGATCGACAGGGCCACCATGTAGCGCGGCACGCCCATGTCGAGCAGGCGGATCGGCGTCGATAGTGCATCGTTGGTGTGCAGGGTCGACAGTACCAGGTGGCCGGTCATGGCGGCGCGCATGCCGATCTCGGCGGTTTCCTGATCGCGCATTTCGCCCAGCAGAATGATGTCCGGGTCTTGCCGCAAGGCGGTGCGCAGCACACGGCTGAAGGACAGATCGATCTTCTCGTGCACTTGCACCTGATTGAGACCGGGCAGGCGGTACTCGACCGGATCCTCGACGGTGATGATTTTTACCTTGGGCGTGTTCAGTTCGTTGAGCGCGGCGTACAGCGTGGTGGTCTTGCCCGAGCCGGTCGGGCCGGTGACCAGCACGATGCCCGACGGTCGCGCGATGGCATGGCGGAAGCGCTCCAGAATGCGCGGCGGCATGTGCAACTTGTCCAGTTGCAGCAGCCCCGTGTTCTGCGCCAGCAAACGCATCACGACTGATTCGCCGTGCTGGGTCGGCATCGACGAGATACGAATGTCGATCGCGGTGTTGCGCAACTTGATGTTGAAGCGACCGTCCTGCGGCAGTCGCTTTTCGGAAATGTCCAGGCCGGACATCAGCTTCAGACGCAGCACCAGCGCAGTGGAAATCTTCGAATCGGCTTCGGTCTGCACATGCAGCACGCCGTCGATGCGGAAGCGGATCAGCAGTGATTTTTCCTGCGGCTCGATGTGGATGTCGGAAGCGCGCATTTTCAGCGCTTCCTCGAATACGGTGTTGAGCAGCTTGACCACCGGGGCATCTTCGGCACCCGCGGTGAGACCGAGAATGTTGCCGAAATCGGCGGAGATATCGCCCATGTCGGCCGTGAGTTCCTTGGCCAGGCCGTGGATTTCCGCCGCGCGACTGTAGACCCGGTCAAGGGCGGAAAGCAGTTGGCTCTCGGTTACCACGGCGAGGTCGATCTCGCGCTTTAGAACGCGCGCCACCTCGTCGAATGCCGTGAGGTCGGTCGGGTCGGCCATGCCGACCACCAGCAGGCCGGCGCGCTCGGTCAGTACCAGCGCGCGATGTCGCCGCGCCTGGGCTTCCGGCAAAAGCTTGATCAGTTCAGGCTGCGGCTTGAAGGTCTTGAGGTCGACAAAATCGGCGCCGAGCTGACGCGCCAGGCCGATCGAAATACCATCTTCGGTGACGTAGCCGCTTTCCACCAGAACCCGCCCGAGCTTGCGGCCCGAACGTTTTTGTTCGTCAAGCGCGAGCTTGAGCTGCTCCCCGGTAACGAGGTTTTGCTGCACCAGCATGTCACCAAGGCGGATTTTTTCCGGGCGTGCCATCAGGCGATCTCCAAAGCGGCCTTAGAATCGGGGCCGTTACAACTGTGATTTTGCACGAAAGTCATGGTCTAATCATCTGATTTTTCAGAAACTACCGTTTTTCGGAGGCTCCCGCAAGTGTTCCATGTCGTTCTTGTGGCCCCGGAAATTCCGCCCAATACGGGAAATGTCATCCGCCTTTGTGCGAATACCGGGGCCAGACTGCATTTGGTAGAACCGCTCGGCTTCGATCTGTCGGCCGCGCAACTGCGCCGGGCGGGAATGGATTATGCCGAGCTGGCCAGCGTTTCGGTGCATCCGAACTGGGCGGCGTGCCGCGCGGTATTGGGCGATGCCCGGTTGTTTGCGCTGACGACGAAGGCAACACGCCGTGTCGCCAGCGCCGACTTTCTGCCCGGCGATGCCTTTATCTTCGGTTCCGAATCGCGCGGGCTGCCGGCGGATGTGCTGGCTGACATCGACGAAAACCACCGCCTGCGCCTACCGCTGATACCGGGAAACCGCAGCCTCAACCTCTCCAATGCCGTTGCCATATTGGTGTACGAGGCGTGGCGGCAGCAGGGATTCGTCGGCGGGGAGTAAAGCAGAACCTTTCACCACGGAGAACACGGAGGGCACAGAGAACGGCCAGGCCTTAACCAAGTTTCTCTCCGTGCCCTCCGTGTTCTCCGTGGTGGATTTGCTTCTATTCGTGCTTCGCATCGCGGGCCATCAATTGCTCTACTGCCGCGCGGGGCGTGATTTGGCCGTCGAGTACGGCGGTCACGGCGCGCGTGATGGGCATCTCGATGCCAAGTTCGGTCGCGCGGCGGGCGACTTCGCGCGCCGCCGGCACGCCCTCGGCGACATGGCCGAGCTGGCGCACGATCTCGTCCAGCGCCAGGCCCCCGGCCAGGCGCAGACCCACCTGGCGGTTGCGCGACAGGTCGCCGGTGCAGGTGAGGATCAGGTCGCCGACCCCGGCCAGGCCCATGAAGGTCTCGGGTCTGGCGCCCAGCGCCTCGCCAAACCGCGTGATCTCGGAAAGGCCGCGCGTGATCAGGGCGGCGCGGGCATTGAGGCCGAGGCCGAGGCCGTCGCAGATGCCGGTGGCGATCGCCAGCACGTTCTTCACCGCGCCGCCGACTTCGGCGCCGATCAAGTCCCCGTTGGCATAAATGCGCAGATTGCCGCCATGCAGCGCCGTTGCCGTGTCGGCGGCGAATGCCGCATCGCGCGAGGCGAGCGCCACGGCGGTGGGCAGTCCGCGCGCCACCTCCAGGGCAAAGCTCGGCCCGGTCAGCACCCCGCAGGGCGCGTTGCCGCCGACGGCGGCAACGATCTGGTGCGGCAGCAGGCCGCTGCCGGCCTCCAGTCCCTTGCACACCCAGAGGAAGGGAAGCCTTGGGGCGTGCTCGCGCAACTGTTCGAGCAGGCCACGAAAGCCCGCCAGCGGCGCGGCGAGGATCGCCAGGTCGGCCCCAGCCAGCGCGGCGGCAAGATCGGGCTCCACCTGCAAGGACGCGGGAAAGGGGAAGCCGGGGAGGAAGCGCCGGTTTTCGCGTGCCTGCGCCATTTCGCCGGGGCAATCTTCAGCGCGCGCCCACAGGCTGACCGCATGCCGTCCGGCAAAGGCAATGGCCAGCGCGGTACCCCAAGCCCCGGCGCCCAGCACCGCTATCCGCATTGCGTGCTAACCATGGGCAATCCCCCAGCGAAATTCAAAAGCATTTACCACGGAGAGCACGGAGGACACAGAGAGAAACAATGCAAGATTTCCATATTTCTCCGTGCCCTCCGTGGTGATCATTTCTTCCGACTTTTCATGCGGGCGACTACAGGCCCCAGACTTGCGGCGCCTTGACATAGCCGCTTTGGCCGTCGCGATGTTTGACTTTGGCCCAGCCGCCGGAGACCGCTTCGAGGAGTTCCAGCACCACGTCGCGTTCGGCTTCGAACACCAGCGCGGCTTTGTCTTCGGCCGTCGCGCGAATCTGGGCGCGATCAAGCCGCACAATGACATTGCGCTTTTCCGTCAGATGTTTCTTTTCGATCCAGGCCAGATCGCCCCGGTTGTCGCGTACCTTGGACCAGCCGTCGAGGCTGACCACCACTTCCACCGGCGTGCCGGCGCGCACCACGAACAGGGGCTTGGCCTTGGCCGAGGGCGCGTCGTACATCGGCGCCGCCTCGGCCACCGCGCGGTAGTCGAGCGCGCAAGCCGGCGCTGCCGCAGTCAGCGCGGCCAGTGTCAGTGCAAGCGCCGGAAATCGCCGTGTCGCCATCGCCGACTATTGCAGTTGAATCTTGCTTTCGCCCTGCTGCTGTTCCATCAGGCGCTGCTGGTAGAGCGATTCAAAATTCACCGGGGCGAGAATCACCGGCGGGAAGCCGGCGCGATTGATCGCGTCGGACACCGTTTCACGGGCATAGGGGAACAGGATATTCGGGCAGGCCACGGCAAGAATCGGCGCCAGGTCCTGCTCCGGCACGTTGCGAATCTGGAAGATGCCGGCCTTCACCACCTCGACCAGGAAGAATACGGTTTCGGCCTGCTTCGCGTTGATCGTTATGGTCAGCACCACTTCATACATGCCGTCGCCGATGGTGTTGGCGTGGCTCTGAATCTGCACCTCGATGCCCGGCGTCTCGCGTTGCAGGAAAATCTGCGGCGCGTTGGGCACCTCGATGGAAAGATCCTTGACATAGATCTTCTCAATGCTGAAAACCGGCTGTTCGTCGCTCATGATGAATTGGTGGGCAGGGAGGAAAGGGAGCGATTCTACGCGGCCAGCAGGGAATCGAGTTTGCCCTGACTTTCGAGTTCATAAAGATCGTCGCAACCGCCGACATGGGTTTCGCCTATGTAGATCTGGGGCACGGTGCGGCGACCGGTCTTCTGCATCATTTCCTCGCGTCGCTCGGGCTGGAGGTCGACGCGGATCTTCTCGATATCCGTCACGCCCTTGCGGGTCAGCAGTTGTTCGGCACGCACGCAGAAAGGACATACCGCAGTGGAATACATCAGGACTTTGGACATTGAACGCTCCGTACTCAGGATTTGGTGGTAAGGGGAAGGCTGGCCTCCCGCCAGGCCGAAATGCCGCCGGCGAGATTGAACACTTTTTCAAAGCCGCCCTTCTTGAGTCGCCCGCAGGCCGACGATGAACGATTGCCCGAAGCGCAGCAGATGATGACCGGGTGATCCTTGAGCTTCTCGATCTCGGACATGCGCTTTTCAAGCTGGGCAAGCGTGATGTGGCGCGCTCCGGGTATGTGACCCGACGTCCATTCGCCGGTTTCGCGTACATCCAGCACCAGCGCGTCTTCGCGGTTCATCAGCAGGGTCGCCTGCGCCGGCGTCAAATCCTCCGAACTGCCACCGGACAGCATCGGCCACAACAGCATGCCGCCGCTGACCAACGCGAGAGCCACCCAAATCATGTTCTGTTGCACAAATTCCATTGTCGTCTATTCCCTGTGTGCGGGGACGCCGCAGAACACTTCGCGCATCAGAGAGATGAGCTGAAGCGTGCGCGGATCCGCGATACGATAAAAAACCCGATTGGCGTCCTTGCGGGTTTGCAGGACGCCCTTGTCGCGCAAAATCGCGAGGTGTTGCGAGATATTGCTTTGCGAGGTGCCGACGGCTTCGACGATATCCTGCACGCAAGTTTCCGCGTCGCCCACCACGCACAGGATTTTAAGGCGCAAGGGATGCGAGATCGCCTTCAGCGACCGCGCCGCGGTTTCTATATGCTCCTGCTTGTTTATCAGATCGAAGGTCGATGTATTCATGCCGTGTAGGATCCTGGTTGTAGTGGACGCATTCTCTATGGCTGCAATTCTGAATATTATAGAATACTGTTACTGTTATTACTCCACATAAAGGCTTCCGCCATGTACAAAATAGTTCTGCTTCGGCACGGCGAATCCGTGTGGAACCAGGAGAACCGTTT